>Ga0209487_1000015_pt1 | contig 203625 bp, 167 predicted proteins | sample Poulit2012_FD_187524 | JGI IMG/M metagenome (GOLD analysis project Ga0209487, IMG submission 187524) | Agricultural soil microbial communities from Georgia to study Nitrogen management - Poultry litter 2012 (SPAdes) (version 2) | ecosystem: Environmental > Terrestrial > Soil > Agricultural...
CACCCCCTGCCATCCTGTCCTCCTGTCTCACACCCCACCCCCTGCCATCCTGTCCTCCTGTCTCACACCCCACCCCCTGTCCCCCTGTCTCGGAGCAGAAGACAACGGCCAGCCGCGCAGTAGAACCCCTACTGTACCAGCTGAATCAGCGCGCCCGAGACCTCCTGGTCTCCTATAGGCTCAGATCTTGCCGCCGAGGGGCGGCCCTGTTCATCCCTTCACCTAGTGGCCGTCAGTGGCCCTGACCTGAGCTCTGGGAGGAGCGTTCATGTTCTTACGCATCGACAGGTTGCAGATCGAGTTATCAAAGCCGACGAACTCTGATCCCAATGCGGCAGCAGCGGTACAGGAGCTACTCGGCGGACGGTTCGGCGAGATGTCGACCCTGATGAACTACATGTACCAGTCCTTCAACTTCCGGGGCCGTGACAAACTCCGGCCCTATTACGACCTGATCGCCAATATCACCGCCGAGGAGTTGGGCCATATCGAACTGGTCTCTGCCTCGATCAACCTCCTTCTGAATGGCGACCGCTCCGACGATGACGAGGCGAAAGACCTCACTAACTCCCCCCTCGGCTTCGCAAAGGATCTCCGGAATTCCCACCACTTCATCGTCAATGCGCAGACGACCCTCGTCGGGAACTCGATGGGTCAGCCCTGGCAGGGAGACTATGTCTTCTCGAGTGGGAACCTGATTCTCGACCTCGTCCACAACTTCTTCCTAGAGAGTGGCGCACGGCTCCACAAGTTACGGGTCTATGAGATGGCCGACAACCCGGCAGCGCGTGAGATGATCGGATACCTACTCGTCAGGGGTGGAGTCCATATGCTCGCCTACGCCAAGGCGCTAGAAGAATTGACCGGCGTCGAGATCCCGAAGCTGATCCCAATACCCAAGATCGAAAACTCGACCTTCCCAGAGGCAAGGAAGTGGGAAGAGCAGGGGATGCACAGGAAGATGTACCGGTTCAGCCCCGATGACTACAAAGAGATCTCGAAGATCTGGCAAGGCCAAGCGCCCGACGGGAGTGGGATGTTGGAGGTAGTAGATGGACCACCAGAGGGTGGGCCACTACCCGACCTCGCCGAGATCTCAGAGGAGTTCGCACCTGAGTACCACCCCGCCGAACTCTACGAGATCGCGCAAAAACTCTATAAGCGCGCAGCCTCCTAGGCGAGAACAGAAGAGTAGATACCAACCAGAGCCTGGTGAGGGTAGGCCCCCTCCCTCACCAGGCTATCTTGCTGCCCGGATCGATTATCGTTAAAGATACCTGTTGACCAGAGAGCGAAATGGTCCTAATCTAACAGGCTGAGTCGTTGGTGGTGACTCAGAGCATCGATTCAAACTTACCTAGGAGGGTTTGAAGTGCAGCAGTTGCAGGTTGGTAAGCAGGCGCCTGATTTCAAGGTTGATGCATATATCAGAGGCGAGCCAGAGGCCCGTGAGGTCTCTCTCTCCGATTATCGTGGGAAGTGGGTCGTCCTCTTCTTCTATCCGCGTGACTTCACCTTCGTCTGCCCGACGGAGATCGAGGAGTTTGCGGAGTTGCACGAGGAGTTCCTCGCCGAGCAGGCGGTCGTACTAGGTGCGAGCACTGATAGCTATTTCAGTCACAAGGCTTGGTTCGAGACCGATGAGCGTCTCCTTGGTGTGAACTATCCTGTTCTCGCCGATACGGCTCACAAGATCGCGCGGGATTATGGTATCCTCCTCGAGGATGGTAGTGCGCTCCGCGGGACCTTCATCATCGATCCCGAGGGTGTTCTCCGCCATATCCAGGTCAACGATCTCGATGTAGGTCGTAACACCTCTGAGACCCTGCGTCTCCTTCGTGCGTTCCGGACTGGTGAGCTCTGCCCATCGAGCTGGAACCCAGGTGAGGAGACGATCGAGGTCAAGGTTCCTGCGGAGGTGGCATGAGTCAGGCCGCTAATGATGCTGCGGCCCTCCAGCTCATCAATGACCGCAATATAAAGGAGCTCCTCTCCTCTCCGCGCGCGGTGCTCGTGATCGGGAAATCTGATTGCGGCCACTGCATCTCGTATGAGAAGGAGATCCTCGAGCTCCAGGGTGAAGGCGCCCTTGCGGGTGTCGCGATCGGGAAGCTCCTACTCGATGCGCCGGGGTCACCGCGCTTCAAGAAGGAGAACCCATGGGTCGGGACGCTGAAGGCGCTTCCACACACCCTGGTCTTCGTAGATGGTGAGCATGTGGAGAACTTTGCGGCATCGAAGGGTACTTACCTGGTAGAACGTCTCGAGTCACTGACTGCGAGCGCTACAGGGTGAGTCGACGATGATCTGATCGGCCCCCTAGAGTTTAGGGGGCCGAATCGTCACCTCGGCCCGGCAGGGAGCATCTGCGCCCGGTCGGGCCGAGCTATATCTGGACCTTCTCGACCAATGTCGATGCTATATATATTCGACCTCTTCGGGGTCGGTGTCTTTGCTATCAGTGGGGCCCTCGTCGCGGGACGGAAGGGTATGGACCTACTCGGTGTCCTCGTCACCGCCGCTGTCACTGCGATCGGTGGTGGCACACTCCGTGACCTCCTACTCGGACGTCTTCCAGTCTTCTGGGTGAGGGATCCGATCTACCTCGTCGTCATCCTCATCGCGACAGCTCTGACGATCATCTATGCCCATCACTTCCGCGTCCCCCGCCTCGCCCTCCTCCTCGCCGATGCTTTTGGCCTCGCCATCTTCGCGATCATCGGGGCACAGCTCGCCGAGGCGGCAGAGGTCGCGGGTCTCATCGTCATCATTATGGGCACGATGACGGGTGTCGCCGGGGGGATGATCCGTGACCTCCTCGCCGATCGGATGCCCCTGATATTGAGGAAGGATATCTACGCTACGGCGGCGATCCTCGGGTGTATAGTCTATCTAGCACTCTCACGGTTGGGGGTCCCACCTAACCAGGCGGCGATCTGCGGGATGACGACGATCTTCGGGATCAGATTGATCGCGATCTTCCAGCGACTCCGGCTCCCGACCTTCCATGTAGTGGACGATGATCTCTGATCGCTCCCGGTCGGTCTAGCGGGGGCACCCTTGCCCGATCCCCCCTGAGCGGGCAGATTGGATTATCTCCCTGGTAGCCCCTGGTAGCCACAGAGATCACCATCCGCTCCACCGAATAGGGAGCGCTCTCCACATCACTACGACACCTGGAGGTCGAAATGAAGCGTCTAGGGATCCTGGGTCTCGCCGTTAGCCTCACCTTAGGTGGGTGCGCGGCTGCACCTGATGAGGGGGCCGAGATCGCACTCGCCCGAGAGATCCATGAGCGAGTCCTCACCCTCGATACGCATGTCGATATCCCCTTCAACTACGCGACCGATGAGGTAGATCCAGGGGTCCGGGGCCGCTTCCAGGTCGACCTACCAAAGATGCGAGAGGGTGGTCTCGATGCGGCCTTCTTCATCGTCTACGTCGGTCAGGGGCCCCGAGATGAGGAGGGGAATGCCCGGGCCTATGACCAGGCGATGACGAAGTTCAACGCGATCAGGAGGATGACCTACGATCTCTACCCCGATGAGATCGAGCTCGCCTATAGCGCCGATGATGTCGAACGGATACACGAGAGTGGGAAGCTCGTCGCTGCGATCGGGATCGAGAATGGGTATGTGATCGGTCGGGACATCTCCCTCCTCGAAAAGTACCATGAGCTTGGGGCGCGTTATATGACCCTCGCTCACAATGGACACAACGATATCAGTGACTCAGCGAACCCGCGGGGTGATGAGCCTGAGGAGGAGCATGGTGGGCTGAGCCCCTTCGGTGAGGAGGTCGTCGCCGAGCTCAACCGACTCGGGATCATGGTAGATGTCTCACATATCTCGAAGAATGCGATGCTCCACGCCGCACGCATCTCGCAGGCACCGATCATCGCCTCGCATTCGAGTATCCGTGCTCTAGCCGATGTGCCTAGGAATATGGATGACGAACAGCTCCTCGCTCTCAAGGAGAATGGTGGGGTGATCCAGATGTGCGCTCTCGATGGGTTCGTCAAGGTCCCGGCGCCAGAACGGATCGAGGCGATCAGAGAGCTACGGGAGGAGCTCGGGCTGACGAGTTGGGAGGCGCTGCGGAATATGGATCCCGAGACCGAAGAGGTCTATGAGGCGCGGATGGCTGAGATCGAGGAGAGGTGGCCGAGCGCTAATGTCCAGGACTTCGTCGACCATATAGACTATGCGGTCGACCTGATCGGGATCGACCATGTCGGGATCGCCTCCGACTTCGATGGTGGGGGCGGGATCGTCGGCTGGAATGATGCTAGTGAGACCTTCAATGTCACCCTCGAGCTAGTCCGTCGGGGCTATACCCAGGAGGAGATCGAGAAGCTCTGGGGCGGTAATCTGCTTCGCGTCTGGCGGGAGGTCGAGAGGGTGGCCGCGGAAGGGCGGGTGGCGGTTGTGGGCGACTAGCCTCAACGGACGGTCCTGGCCTCGGCATTGATGGTCTCACACGGGGCACGGAGGGGAGGTAGGCATGCGGAGGCGCATCCTGCAGCGGCGTGAGTGGCGGCTCCAGAGGGTTAGGGGTATGCGGCTGCAGTAGCGGTTTACTTCACCGGCCGCCCCCTGCGGGCATACTCCCCGCGGGCGCCGTCGCCATTGCCTCCGCAAACTTCATCACGCCACGCACCCCCCCTCTGAAGGAGTACGCCTCCACCCCCTCCCGCTGGAGCTGCTCAGCCAGGTGCGCCGTCTGGGTCCCATGCGCGCAGTAGAGAATGTAGGTCCGGTCCCGGTCCAGACGGCGGGCCTCGGCGAGTAGATCCCACTCATCCCGTCGCTCCGCGCCGGGGAGGTGCCAGGCCGCGTACTCCTTCTCGGTCCGACAATCGAGGACCACTGCGTCGTCTGGGATCGTATCGATAAAGATATAGGGCGCTACCAGGTCCATAGGAGTGAGTGCTCGGAGGTCGAGGACCTTCCTCTCCGCGACTGCCCTCTCGATGGCCGTAGTCTCGAGCTTCGCCTCCTCCGCCGCGACAGCTCGCTCGGCGGCAGCAGTCACCGGTCTACCTGGTGCGATCGCACAGTACTCCTTGACCTGCTCTGAGAGTGCCGCGGTCCCTATCTCTCGTGCGCGCTCGACGATCTCTACCTTATCAAAGGTCAGTAGTGGCCTGAGGACGGGGACATCCGCCGCTGGCTCGAGTGCGACGAGGTTCGTCAGAGTCTGCGAGGAGACCTGCCCGAGCGCCTCACCGGTGACGATAGCCTCTGCCCCGATCTCTGCGGCGACCGCTGACCCGATCCGGTACATCACCCTCTTGAGGACCATCTGCTGGTAGCTTTCCTTCGTCCTCCCCCTGATCTGGTCGACCAGCTCACCGCAATCGATGACATGGAGTCGTGGCCGGGTCCCATATGACCACTCGTCGGCTAGTCTCTTCCCGACCTGGACGACCGCGCGTTCGTAGGCATCTCCCCCGAGGTTGCAGAAGACATAGTCGACAGCGACGCCTCGCTTGAGCACCTGCCAGGCAGCGACCGCCGAGTCGTATCCACCAGAGAGGAGGACGAGGGCATGCCCACCGACGCCGAGGGGGAAGCCACCGGCGGCGGGGATATCGTCTACATAGAGCCAAGCATCCTCACCCCGTACCTCGACCCGGACTGTGATCTCAGGCTCAGTCAGATCGACCTTCCCATAGGGGACGAGGGCGGCACCGAGTTGCCTCTCGATATCTTTCGAGTTGAAGTCATGCTCCCCTGCACGGCGGGCGCGAACTGCGAACCTCTTCCCTTCGACCCGATCACGGAAGAGGGCCTCACCCTTCCGGACGATCTCCTCGAGGTCGGCGGGGAGTTCGGCCTCGACGACGGCGATCGAGTTGACTCCAAAGACCCGGACCAGGACGGGGAGCGCATGGGCCGGGTCGGCCCGTACCAGTACCCTACTCCAGTCGAGTTCGACCTCGTACTCCCCACCAGTAGTAGCGAGTGCGGCCTCGAGATTCGACTCGAGCCGGCGCAGGAACCCACTCCGCGTCCTCCGCGACTTGATAGCGATCTCGCCTGCGAGACGGACTATCATCAACCTCTCGGTTGCCATCAGGTCACCACCATCCAGATAAGTGAAGAGCCCCACCAGCCAGGCTGCTCCGGCCTAGCGGTCAATGGGGCAGTTGCCTCCTCTAACACCACAATATAATACCCCAGAATGAGGCGAGTGATCAGCGGTTCGGGTCAGAGAGCAGGACTATGAGGGAGAGACACTCTGCACAATCGATCCTCTCCCTAATTACTCCGGTACCTCCTACTCGCCTCGTCGAGGATCCGACGTTCGTCGGCCGAGAGACTGGCCAGGCCGGAGGCGCTGATCTTGTCCAAGACACGATCGACCTCATCGAGGAGGCGCTCATCTTCCTTATGCCGCTGGCGCACCTCGCGGATAGATTGCTCCACCCCTTTCTGGCCACCACCACGGACCAGCGAGAAGCGAGAACGTGAGGCGGCATTTCTGATCCGGCGAACACGATAGCCGATCGTGTCAGAGAAGCGGAGGTAGATGAAGCCCGCGATGAAGCCGCCGAGGTGGGCGAAGTGAGCGGTCCCGTCCCTGACCCCACCGACCGCGCTGAGGAGTGAGATACCAGCTAGGATCGCCACGAGCCACTTCGCCTTGATCGGGAAGATCCCGAAGAAGTAGATCGGAGAGTTAGGCCAGTTCAGGGCAAAGGCGAGCATGATCCCGAAGACCGCAGCCGAGGCCCCTACTACTGCGGCATGGCTCGCAAAGACGAAGGAGAGGACTGCGCCACCAAGCGCACAGACGAGATAGTACCTGATGAATGCATTACCCCCCCACCGGGCCTCGAGTGGTGGCCCGAAGAAGAAGAGCATCAGCATATTGATCAGGATATGCCAGAGCCCCCCATGGACGAAGCTATAGGTGATCAGTGTCCATGGTCGGGCGAGGATCGCGCCAGGGACTAGGGCCAGAAAAGGGACTAGGGCAGGCACGATCGCTGTCAAGAGGAAGACCGCGAGGTTCGCGATCAGGAGCCTCTTGACCCAGGGAGTCACCCTAGAACCGAATCCGAGAGATCCTTGGAACGACATGCGTTATTCTACCCCCATCGTCTCCTTTGGTGTTCCTCGAGGGCGAGGGTGCAGATCCTCTCGCAGACCTCTGGAAAGGAGATGCCAGCAGCGCGCGCGCCCTTCGGGAAGAGACTAGCTGCGGTCATCCCTGGGAGTGTATTCGCCTCGAGGCACCAGAAGTTGCCCTCCTCATCGAGCCTGAAGTCTATCCTACTATAGTTGCTCAACTTCAATGCCCTATGCGCCTTCAGAGCCAACTCCTGCACGGTCCGGGCCTGGTCGGGCTCGAGATCGCAGGGGAAGATCTCCTCTGCCATCCCCGGCTGGTACTTGCACTCGTAGTCGAAGACAGCCTTCTTCGGGATGATCTCCCCGACCGGCAGTGCCTCCTCACCGAGGATCGGGACGGTGACCTCGCGGCCTGGTATGTACCTCTCGACCATCACCTCATCATCGTACTCGAAGGCGAGTTCGACTGCGGCCTCGTAACTTTCAGGCCCATCGACTACTGTGAGCCCGACACTCGAGCCCTGTTTACTCGGCTTGACGACGACGGGCCAACCCAACTCTGCGCCTACCTGGTCGGCAGGTACGGGCGCCATCAGCCACTCTGGCGTCAGGACCCCCGCATCGCGGAAGAGCCTCTTGGCGATATCTTTGTCCATCGCGATCGCACTCCCGAGGGGACCGCTCCCGGTGTATGGTAGACCAACCATCTCGAGGAGGCTCTGGAGTGCGCCTCCTTCCCCATCCCCACCATGTAAGGCGAGAAAGAGGATCTCGACCCCTTCTAGCTCGGGCGCACGAGTGAGGGCCGCGGGGTCGCCCGTCCTCAGGAGGTCCAACTCCTCGGCACCTGGTGGGATAGCTGTAACCCCCGCCTCGAGGAGTTCTGCCTCCCCTTCGGCATCGAGGACGCCGCGCGCTGTATCTACTGCAACGACCTCGTGCCCCAACTTCCTGAGTGCCTCGACTACCTGGGCACCACTTGCGATACTGACCGCTCGTTCGGCACTCGTCCCCCCAAAGAGGACCGCTATCTTCATATGGAAACCATCCCTTACTTCACCAACTCTCGCACCGCCCCACTCTGGGCATCGACTCGCCACTCCCTCGCCTCCCCCCCGGCTGCGATCCTGACTGTCCATTCCGCCGGCCGGGTTGGAAGGAGGAGGAGTGAGACCGAGACCTCTCGTTCCCTGAGCAAGGCATCAGCACCCTCAGCCCTCACACGCTCGAGAGCGGCTGGAGAGTCCAGCCACTCTGCAGGGAGGCTCGCACCGGGCGCCGCCAACCCGGGGACGGGCCTCTCTGGCCGCGTCGTCCTCTCCAGCCCTATCGGGGTCACAGTGACGACGAGTTCCTCTGCACGACCTGGTGCACCATAGATGAAGCGCCAGGAACCGGTTCCCGGGAGGATATACCCCTCGGGTGTGATACCCTCCCCTTCGAGATACTCGAGTGTGGCGCGTTCATCCCAACTCACCGCCATCGTTCGGGCCTCGCGTGCCGCCTCTAAGGCCGAGACCCTCAACCTCTTGGGTGAGAGTTGGCTCGTCGCGGGCGCGCAAGAGAGGATCGCGGTCGAGACGAACCCGAGGAGGAGTAGTGAGATCCGAAACATGAGCCACTCCTATGAGAAGGTCGGGAGTGGAGATCATGTGCAACATCTCAGCCATCGACGCCGAGTAGGCCCTGCCCCTCCAACCAGCTGTCGTCATAGAACTTCGAGAGGTAGCGCTCCCCTGTATCTGGTAGGATCACGACGACGAGTGCCTCGGGATCATCGATCTCTCGCGCGACCTCGAGGGCGAGGTAGAGGTTCAGGCCCGCTGATCCACCGGCGAGGAGCCCGGTCTCCCTAGCGAGACGGCGCGCAGTCATGAAGGCAGCACCATCATCGATCTGGCGGAACTCATCGATCGTATCGAACCAGAGGGTCGAAGGGATGATATCATTGCCTACCCCCTCGACGAGATAGGGTCCGCCCTCGGTCATCTCTCCCGTCCGGGCGTATTCGGTGTAGACCGATCCAACCGGATCACCGGAGACCACCCTGACTGAGGCGTTCTGCTCCTTCAGGTATCGACCTGTCCCACTGATCGTGCCCCCTGTTCCCGCTGAGGCTATGAGGTGTGTTACCCTTCCACTGGTCTGTGCCCAGATCTCTGGGCCGGTACTCTCATAGTGGGCTAATGGGTTCGCCTGATTGTGGAACTGATCGGCGAGGATCGCGCCTGGGGTCCTTTCCGCGATCGAGCGCGCGCGGACCAGATAGTTCTCGGGGTCATCAGGCCCGACATCGCTTGGGGTGATGATCACCTCGGCGCCGAAAGCTCTGAGGAGCTCGATCTTCTCCTCACTCATCTTGTCGGGTATGGTGAAGATACACCGGTAGCCCCGCGCTGCGGCGGCGAGAGCGAGTCCGACGCCCGTATTCCCACTCGTGCCCTCGACGATCGTACCGCCCGGCTCGAGCCGGCCCTCCCGTTCGGCAGCGGTGATGATCGCTGGTCCGATCCGATCCTTGACCGAGCCCCCTGGGTTGAAGAACTCAGCCTTCATATAGATCGGGGTCCTGATACCCTCTGTGAGTGGTCCCTGGAGCTCGATCAGTGGTGTATTCCCGACCCTCTCTAGGATACTCCTGGCCCTGGTCGGGGCGGCCACCTTCGAGTTCACGAGCCCTGCTCCCGAGATGCCTTGACCAACTCTGCACCCTCCTTAGTGAACCTGACGGGGAGGACGACCCAGTGATCTATCCTCTTATCGCCCCTCCGTCCAGGTCTGAACCTGAGGTTCTCCGCCCCTGCGATCGCGGCGGAGTCGAACTCTGGATACCCACTCGATTCTTCGATATATAGGGTATCTACCGCCCCATCGCTGGTGACATGGACCATGACCCTAGCCTCTCCCTCGATACCCTGATCCCAGAGCTCGACTGGGAACTCGATCGGGGCCTCGGCATCGAGTAGCTCAGGGAGTTCGACGGGCTCATTAGCAGCACACCCCATGGCTAGCGGGGTGATGAGGAGGAGTGCTCTCGAGATTCGCATCATCAATCTATCCTTGGTCCCGACCCCGTGCCTCGGCACTCAACTCGGCCAAGAGGTTGAGCGCCTCGAGGGGGGTGAGCTCATCTATCTGTACCTTGCGTAGCTTCTCGAGGACCGGCGGCTCCGGCCCCTGGAAGAGTGAGAACTGGAGTGGCTCGGTCCCACCACCTGGCCGGTGCGCGCCCCTCCTCCCCAACCCCACCCCCTCTGCGGTGTGCGCCCCCTCGAGCTCGAGGAGGATCTCTCGCGCTCGTTCGACTACGGGAGCAGGTAGACCCGCGAGGCGACCGACCTGGATCCCGTAGGATCGGTCAGCGCCACCCGGCTCGAGACGACGGAGGAAGATGATATCGTCATCGACCTCCCTGACCGAGACATTGTAGTTGACCAGTGCAGCGAGCTGATCGGCGAGCTGGGTCAACTCATGGTAGTGTGTCGCGAAGATCGTCTTCGCGCCCGTGACCTCATGGAGGTGCTCGGTGACCGCCCAGGCGATACTCACACCATCGTAGGTCGCCGTTCCCCGTCCGATCTCATCGAGGAGGACGATGGAGCGCTCGGTAGCGCCGTGGAGGATCGCTGCCGTCTCTTGCATCTCGACCATGAAGGTCGATTGGCCCCTGACGAGGTTGTCCGAGGCGCCGACCCGGGTGAAGATCCGGTCAGCGACGGGGAGCCTCGCTGCATCTGCGGGCACGAAGGAGCCGACCTGGGCGAGGAGCTGGATCAGACCGACCTGGCGCAAGAAGGTGCTCTTACCGGCCATATTCGGACCGGTCAGGATCATGATCCGCGCCTCGTCGTCTAGATCGAGGTCATTTGGTATGAACTCCTCGCGTGGCATCATCGTCTCGACGACGGGGTGCCTCCCTCCCCTGATCTCGAGCTCGTACCCCGTATGGACCTCAGGCCGGACATAATCACGTCGCTCGGCGAGCTCGGCGAGCCCTGCGAGAGCATCGAGGGTAGCGACATCTTCGGCAGTCGCTCGGAGCCGCTCGATCTCGGCCGCGACTGCGGCCCTCAACTCGCCAAAGAGGCGTGCCTCGAGGGCAGCGATCCTCTCCTCGGCACCGAAGATCTTCGCCTCCCACTCCTTTAGTTCGGGGGTCACATATCTTTCCGAACCGGTCAGGGTCTGACGCCTCTCATATTCAGGTGGGACCCTCTCGAGGTGGGTACGGGTGACCTCTATATAGTAACCGAAGACACGGTTGTAGCCGACCTTGAGGGATGGGATCCCCGTCCTCTCCCTCTCCCGCGCCTGGAGTGCTGCGATCGTCTCCTGGCCTCCATCCCTGATCTGGCGCAGCTCATCGAGTTCGGGGTCGTGCCCCTCCCTGATCACCCCGCCATCCCCGAGGGTGGCGGGCAGCTCATCGGCGAGGGTCTCAGCTATCCGGCTCTGGATATCGGTGAGGGTGTCGAAGCTCGCTGCGAGCTCGGCGAGGATCGGTGAGGTAGGGGAGCCGAGAGCAGCGAGGAGACTGGGTAGACGACCGAGGGAGTCGCCGAGTGTCCCGAGCTCACGGGGAGTGATCCTGGACGCGCCTGCCTTCCCTGCGAGTCGTTCGAGATCCCTGATCGAGCGGAGCTCCTCTCTCAGCGCCCGGCGAGTCTGGGTATCCTCGACGAGTTCAGCAACACCCTCCTGGCGTCGCCAGATCTCCTCGACGACGACGAGGGGACGAAGGAGCCAACGCCTTAGGAGCCGAGCTCCCATCGGGGTCAGGGTCTCATCGATGACCTCGATCAGGGTCCCAGAACGCCCTGAGGGTAACCCTCCCGAGTCGGTGCGGAGTGGCTCGACGAGCTCGAGGTTCCTCCTCGTCATCTCGTCGAGGATCATCGCCTCACCCGATCGCTCGATACGGGGTGGACTGAGCTGGGTCGCAGCAGTAGGCTGGACCTCGAGGAGGTAGGTCACGAGGGCGCCGAGGGCCGCGATGAGTCCCTCATCCTCCCCCTGGAAGCCGAAACCATCGAGGTTCTGGACCCGGTAATGCCTCCGGAGCTCGTCCTCACCCAGACTCGGGTCGAAGAGCCAGTCGGGACGGTAAGTCAGGCTTGCACCGACCTCGTCGAGCCACTCGATCCCCTCCCTACTCTCGGGGAGGAGGAGTTCAGCCGGCTCGAGACGGGCGAGTTCGGAGAGGAGTGAGTCGGAGTCGACCGAGGTCGAGAGGACCTCACCAGTCGAGAGGTCGGCAGCAGCGAGGGCCCAGAGCTTGGTCCCACTACCCTGGTAATCGGTCAGGGAGACGAGGAAGTTGTTCCTCCGCTCAGCTAGGAGTGAGTCGGAGAGGACGGCACCGGGGGTGACTGTCTCGACGACCTCTCTCCTGACGAGCCCCTTCGCCTCGGCCGGGTCCTCGACCTGCTCACAGATCGCTACACGCCGTCCCATCCTTATCAGGCGCTGGATGTACTCGTCCCTAGCCCGTGCTGGCACACCTGCCATCGGGACATCGGCCGCAGCACCATTGTTCCGGGTCGTGAGGGTCAGGCCGAGGAGCTCAGCGCCCTCGACCGCATCCTCATTGAACATCTCGTAGAAGTCGCCGACGCGGAAGAAGATCAGTGCATCGCGGTGCCGCGATTTGGCCTCGCGCCACTGGCGCATGAGGGGAGTATCTTCGGTCTTGGACATCGATACCGAGAGAGAACGACTCAACTATTAAAACCCTATGAATACGATACGTGTACGGGATCCCCAAGGCAACACCGATCTCGGCCGCCCAGGGGGTGATCGGTGCCGATCTAGATGATGGCCTGTATAATGCGTCCACAGATCCTCCATTCTATCTCGGAAGCGATGAGAGTAGCGGCACGCATGACGCGCTCGCGCCATACTACCATCTCAGCATGGAATGTCTCGAACAGACGACCTCCAACCCCAGGCGAGTGAGCCAGACGAGAGGCATTTCCTCTTCGCCTCTGAGATCATCGATAACCTCTCCGAGGGGTTCGTCACACTCGACCGCGAGTGGCGCTACACCTACGTGAATCTGGCAGCTGCAGAGATAATCGGCCAACCACGCGATGAGCTGATCGGGAAGACCGTCTGGGAATTCTTCCCAGGGAGCGAGGACTCGCCTGTCGTCGAGGCGTGGAGAAGAGCGATGCACGAGGGGGTAACTGGTAGGAGTGAGATGTACTACCCAGGGGGTGGCTGGATCGAGGAGTACGTCTACCCCGCGGAAGAGGGGATCTGGGTCTTCCTGAAGGATATCACCGCACGAAAGGCACGCGAGAAGGAGTTCGAGGAGGCGACAGCCGCTCTAGAGGGCCAGATAAGGAAGGAGACCCTCAGGCGAGAGAGGGCAGAACGGGATCTCGACAGGAGCATCGAGGCGATCCAATGGTCGACCTTCCTCGCGGAGGCAGAGCAGACCTTCACAGCGAGCTTGGATGACAAGACGATCCTGAACGATCTCGTACGCCTCGCGGTTCCGAAGCTAGCAGATGCAGCCGGGGCCATGATAGAGGGCAAGGATGGATTCCTACACCACGTCGCGATCGCACTCCATGACCCAGAAGAGGAGGAGCCACTCCTAAACTTTCTCGCAGAGCACCCCCTTAGTCCAGACCTCGATCTAGGAGCACCGCGCTCACTCCGCACAGGAAAGGCAGAGATCCTCCCGACCTTGGAAGATGAGGAGCTCCGCAGCTTGGTCAAGAATGAAGAGGCCTACCGCTTCTTCCGGGATTTTGGTGTGACCTCGGGGATCACTGCACCTCTGATCGCTCGCGGTAAGACCCTCGGAGTGATCTGGCTGATCTCTACCGACCCAGATCATCAGTACGACTCCGCCGATCTATCCCGGGTCAGGGACCTCGCTGGCCGGGCTGCTCTCGCGGTCGACAATGCGATGCTCTATAAGGAGTTGCAACGTGCTGAACGGAATGCCCGGTTCGTTGCCGAGGCGGGTGTCACCCTCGCTGCGAGTCTCGACTATGAGGTCTCGCTCCAAAACCTCGCTCGGCTGATCACAACGACACTCGCTGATTACTGCATCATCGATATCGTCGGCAACAAAAAGATCGAGAGGATCGCGACCGCACATGTCGATGAGGAACTAGACCACCTCCTCGAGAAGACGAAGGAGTCCCCGCCAGACCTCAGAAATACGATCTGGAGGGATGCGATAGAGAATGAGGAGGCGCAGATCTTCACCGAGGTCACCGATACCGATCTCGAGATGCTCGCCAGCAGTGATGAGCACCTCGAGATCCTCAGGAGGCTCGATCCCACCTCGATCATGCTGATCCCTCTCACTGCCCGAGGCCACACCTTCGGGATCATCACCCTCTCCATCACTGATGGCAATCACTATGATCTCGAGGATCTCGCCCTCGCTGAAGATCTCGCACTCAGGGTCGCACTACTGATCGACAATGCACGGCTCTACCGAGAGGCACTCGACGCGAATCGGGCGAAGTCTGACTTCCTGGCAGTGATCTCACATGAGTTGCGCACGCCGCTCAATGCGATCATGGGATATACCGACCTCCTCCGGGCCGAAGTCTCGGGCCCACTCAATGAGACCCAGTCGGACCAACTCCACCGGATCGATCTCAGCGCGCGCCACCTCCTCGACCTGATCGAGGAGGTCCTCACCTTCTCGAGGATGGAGATGGGAGAGGAAGATCTCGAGCTACGTTCTATCGACCTGGTCCCCCTCCTCCGTGAGGTTGGTGAACGGGTCGAACCCCTCGCCCGCAACAAGGGGCTCGGCCTCGAGATCGAGTTGCCAACCTCACCGGTCATCGCTCAGACCGATCCTCCCAAGGTCCGACAGATCATTACGAACCTCCTCTCGAATGCGATCAAGTTCACCGATACGGGCGAGATCTCACTCAGAGCGCGGGTCGAGGGTGATGAGATCGTGATCGATGTGGAGGATACGGGGATCGGTATCGAGCCGACCGAGCTAGGCCGTCTCTTCGAACCCTTCTGGCAACATGAGAGTGGTACGACGCGACGGGTCAGTGGGACGGGCCTCGGTTTGAGCGTCTCTCAACGGCTCGCTGATCTCCTCGGTGGCCGGATCAGTGTCGAGAGTGAGGTAGGTGCAGGCACGATCTTCACTCTCCACCTCCCCCTCGATCGGAATGATGGATGAGGCCGGCCTCCGGCCCCCTCCGCAAGTATCCGGTCACGCCAACGGCGCAGCACGCTGTCATGGATACCAAGATCCCGGGCAACCTGCGCGACCTGTTGGCCGCCCTCCTCGACCAACCGCACGGCCTCCAGCTTGAACTCACGAGTGAACTGCTTTCTCTTCGTCGTCATGAAACACCTCCGGGCGGGAAGCTACCCCGCGCTTGGTCAGGTGTCCATGAAGCTCAGGGAGGCCCGATTGCGGCCACATTATCTACCTCAGACACGGTGTACATACTGGATCCAGAAGGCGTGGCACGCGAAAAGATCCCCATGCCATCCCAGGCAGCCTCCAGATTAGGGCTGCCCGCCGGGGCTCCGCAAAATCTCGAACCGTCGTTGTAGTATTAGTTGGTTCGGTTGTTGCACCGGGGCTCGACCCGATCGAGAGTTGCCGCACGGGTCGTCGATCCGCGCGGAGTAGAGCTGAGTTAGATGAGCCCCCTTGACCGATCGAGTTCACCGATGAGATCCGCCTCCCTGACACTACTCGCCCTGATAGGGCTCCTCCTCAGCGTCTCTGAGAATGGGATCGCCCAACGACGGGGCCGCAGGCCACCACCCCCTCTCGATCATTTTCCCGCCTTCACGATCGAGATGCACACTGGGGTCTCGACCTTCAGCAAGTTTCTCGAGGCCGACGTCCTCTACCCCAACAATCCCTTGCCGCGCGGGCAGCGGTCGGTCAAGGCCGACCCAGCTTTCATCCTCGGTGGCGCACTAGGGGCCTGGCTCTGGGAAGGAGTGGGGTTCAGGGCGGCCTATACCTGGGCGCACACTGAACTCGACTACAAAGACACCTCTGGACTCGATAGTGACCTCCTCGACAGGGATGGACTGAACTCACTGAATGCGCACCTGATCGGGCTCGAGGTGGTGAAGACGGTCTTCGAGCACCGCCGGAGTGTCAACCCCTACCTCGTAGCGGGGATCAATGGTGAGTTCTGGGTTCTCGGCCGACCGAAGAGGTCGGACGCGATTACAACGACGAAGAAGACCCTCTTCCGGTGGGGTGGCTCGGCGGGTATGGGTATACAGTTCCGGCCGAGCCGTCGATTCGTCATCCGGCTCGAGGCCGCCCGTTACGCCCTAGGGAATCCATTCGAGGGTAAGAAGGCCTTTCGGCCCGAGAGCGGACGGAGCTTTGACAAGCCCGATGTAGTGACTATGCCGAGGTATACGATCGGTCTCCACTACACCTTCATCAGACGACGCTGAGGCCGGACCAGCCATAGGGGAGTAGCCGAGACTCATCGGCAAGACCGCCGCGACCGATCTCGATATCGATTCAATAGGTTACGGTACGACCATCTCTGGACATCACCCGCTATTCAGGTATATAATCAAGTACCGGCGTCCGGTCAGCGTCGCCATGGAGGGCAGGATCTGGCAACGTGTCACGCCGGTGAGCGCCCCCCGGCACGCACCCCGGGGTGGTGGGGTATGAGTCGAGACGACCGGCTGCCTCTCACAGTTGACGGATGACGACCGTGGAACGCCCAAAGATTTTCGATAGCTATAACGCTGGATACGTCCAGTCACTCTACGAAGAGTTCCTGCAGAACCCTAACTCGGTGGACGAGAATTGGCGCCGAATCTTCGAGACAGGCGCACTCACCGAGGCAGGATTGATCCCAGTACCTGGGGCCGGTGCCCTAGTCCTCGATGGACAGGCAGCACCGACACCGGCACAGTTCCGGACCGCGATCGCGGCCGCGGCACTCGTCGATGCCTACCGGCTCCATGGACACCACGCCGCAGAGTTGGACCCCCTCGGCTCCGAGCCAGAGGGACACCCCGCACTCGAGCCAGAATACCATGGCATAACTAGACAGGACCTCGAGGAGCTACCAGCCTCACTCATGGGGTTCGACGATCAGGGTGCTACGATGGCAGACCTGATCGATACGATGCATGAGATCTACTCCGGCTCGATCGGATACGAGTTCGAATATATCGGCGATGCCGAGCGCCGTGAGTGGCTCACCCATGCGATCGAGTCGGGAAGATATGCCCAGCCACTAGACCCCGAGGCGAAGAAGAGGCTGCTCGGGAGACTGAGTGAGTTCGAGGCCCTCGAGCAGTTCATCCACCGGGGATACCTCGGAGCGAAGCGCTTCTCCGGTGAGGGGAACGATATGATGGTCCCGATGCTCGATCTCGCAGTCGAGCACGCAGCGGCAACCAATACCCGCGATGTGATCATCGGGATGGCACACCGGGGTAGACTGAATGTACTCACCCATGTCGTCGGGATGTCGTATGAGGCGATCGTCGGCGAGTTCGAGGGTGAATACGTCGACTTCGGTACGACCGGTGATGTGAAGTACCACCTCGGCGCAGAGGGGACCTACGCGACGGTCTCAGGTGAGCCCCTCAATGTCTATATGCCACCGAACCCGAGCCACCTCGAGTTCATCGATGCCGTGGTCCAGGGGATGGCGCGCGCTAAGCAGACGAACCATAGGAGTCAGGTCCTCATCAGAGATGAGGATGCGGTCCTACCGATCCTACTCCATGGTGATGCGGCCTTCGCTGGCCAGGGCGTCGTCGCCGAGACCCTCAATATGATCAGACTCGAGGGCTATAGAGTCGGGGGCACGATCCACCTGATCACGAACAACCAGATCGGCTTCACCACGATCCCGAGCGACTCTCGCTCGACGAAGTACGCAAGCGATCTCGCCCGTGGCTTCGGGATCCCAGTCTTCCATGTCAATGCCGATGACCCGGAGGCCTGCCTGACCGTCATGCGTCTCGCTCTCGCCTATCGGGCCGAGTTCGGTGAGGATGTCGTGATCGACCTGATCGGGTACCGGAGGTATGGGCACAATGAGGGTGATGAGCCTGCATACACTCAGCCTCTCCTCTACGATAAGATCGAGGCACACCCCCGGATCCGTGAGATCTGGGCGGGACAGCTGATCTCTGAGGGCATCCTCACCCAGGCGGAGGCGGACGCAGTCTATGAGAGCGCCTATCAGCGCTTCCTCGATGCTCAACAGAAGGTCCGCGACCGACTCGAACGAGAGGGGAAGACGGTCCATGAGGAGGACCCGATCGAACCGGCGCCGAAGCCTCTCGAGGTCGAGACCGCGGTCGGGAAGGAGAAGCTGACGAAGCTCGCTGAGGAGCTCTATACCTGGCCACCAGAGTTCAATGTGAACCCCAAGCTCCTCAGGCAACTGAAGAGGCGTGCGAATATCGTCCCCGAGGGCCAACCCCTCGACTGGGCCTTCGGTGAAGCACTCGCCTTCGCCTCTCTCCTGACCGATGGTGTTCCGGTCAGACTGACTGGTCAGGATGCTGAGAGGGCGACCTTCAGCCAACGACACCTCGTCCTACACGATGCGGTCACAGGTGAGAAGTACTCGCCGATGATGAACCTCGAGGGTGTCGAAGTCCCATTCCAGGTCTATAATAGCCCCCTGAGTGAGCTGGCCGTCCTCGGGTTCGAGTTCGGATACAGTGCGGCAGCACTCGACTCACTCGTCCTCTGGGAGGCTCAGTTCGGTGACTTCGCAAATGGTGCACAGGTCATCATCGACCAGTTCATCAGTGCGAGCCGGACTAAGTGGGGCCAGTTGAACAACCTGGTCATGCTCCTGCCCCATGGTTACGAGGGCCAGGGACCTGAGCACTCGAGCGCCCGGGTAGAGCGGTTCCTACAGCTCGCTGCCGAGGGCTCGATGCGCGTAGCAAATTGCACGACGCCGGCGCAGTACTTCCATATCCTGCGCCGTCAGGCACTCGCCGATGAGAAGGCACCCCTCGTGATCTTCACCCCGAAGAGCTTGTTGAGGCACCCCCGTGCTACCTCGACACTCGAGGAGCTTGCGCAGGGCACCTTCCGCCCCGTCATCGATGATGAGCGGGCCCGGGCCCACTCAGCCGATGTCACGAGGCTGATCCTCTGCACCGGGAAGATCTACTACGACCTGATCACGAGTGAGTGGTATGAGGAGGCGACGAACGTCGCGATCGCTCGGGTCGAGGAGCTCTACCCACTCCCTGAGAAGGAACTCGAGGGGGTAATCAAGGGGTACCCAGGGATCGATGAGATAGTCTGGGTCCAGGAGGAGCCAGAGAATATGGGTGCATGGCGCTATATGGAGCCACACCTCAGGCGCCTCGCGGGTCCGGAGATCGAGGTCGAGTACACCGGCCGGCCCGAGAGGTCGAGCCCGGCAGAGGGTTACACCGAAACTCACGAGGCCGCCCAGAGGCGAATCGTGAAGGAGGCCTTCGAGGCAGGTGTGAAGCAGCCCAAGGCTGGGTGATCGAGAAGAAAACACCCTGAAATCGAGTGCGGGTCGGGCGTCGGCCAAGATCGGTGGGAGCCGGTCTAGGGCGTCCGGCCCGCTTCGCTAATCGGAGGATCAATGGAACCACTGATCATCGTGAACTATCCTGAGCCCCTCAGATTAGAGGCGAGAGAGATCGAACACGATGCTGTCCCCGAGGGTGAGGTCGGGATCGGATACTACCACAACGACTCCCTGATCGCACGGAGTGTTGTTGCTCCTGAGTCGATCGAGGCGATACACAGCCTCCTCAGCTCTCCAGTAGCACTCGCACTCGCCGCGACAGAGGATCGACAGGGGAATATCGATGGCCGACTCTGCCTCGTCCTACCGATCGATGATGCCAGACTCGATGGGGTGGTAGAAGAGGAGGAAGAGGAGGAGGAGCCGTGGAAGGCGAGTGTACCGGCGCCCCCACCAGAGGTCGAGTTCTCAGGCTCCGCTCCCTTCGACGATGGGTACCTCGAGGAGGAGCCCGATGCCGAGCTAGATCTCCCGCGTGTCGTCCTCCTACCCATCGGGAATGTCGTGCGGAATGTCCGTGACCGACACCACCCAGACAACCCCGCCTTCGACGCGCGAGAGATGTTAGAGAACCTCCTCAATGGGGGCGGCAAGGATGCAATCGCCAAGGCGATCGATGATCTGCTCGATAGTATCTGAGCTAGGATCCTGATCCACCCGACCAGGAAGAGGTACTCAGATAGCGGCTAAGGCCTGCTCGAGGTCGGCGATCAGGTCATCTGGGTCCTCGATCCCGACCGAGATCCTGACGAGGGAGGGGGTGATCCCGATCCTGCGCTGGGTCTCCTTCGGCACATCAGAGTGAGTCATAGTGGCCGGGTGCTCGGCCAGACTCTCGGTACCCCCTAGACTCACAGCCAGCTTGATCAGCTTCAGGGCATCGAGGAATCGGAAGGCCTCAGGTTCGCCCCCTTCGATCTCGAAGGAGAAGGTCGAGCCTGGGGCCTTGCACTGTCTCTGATAGAGTTCGTAGCTCGAGTCGTCCTCCTCGAGGAACCCGAGGTAGAGGACCCTCTCGACCTTTGGGTGTCCAGCGAGGAAGTCGGCTACTCGACGCGCATTCTCTACCTGTCGCTCCATTCTGATCTGTAGGGTCTCGAGACTCCTAGAGAGGAGCCACCCGGTCCAGGGGTCAGCCATTGTCCCCATGATAGTCCTCATCCCTCTGACCCTATCTACGAGCTCCTCTGGCCCGAGACAGGCCCCGGCGATCAGATCGCTATGGCCACCGACATATTTTGTGAGTGAGTAGAGTACGAGGTCGGCCCCATGCTCGAGGGGTTTCTGCCAGAGTGGGCCGAGGAAGGTATTGTCGACGACGACTGGAGCCCTCTCTCCATCCCTCTCGAGGGAACTAGAGAGCTCAGCGGCCGCCTCGATATCGAAGAGGGTATTGGTAGGGTTGGCCGGGGTCTCGAGGAGGATCAGTCCGAGCCGATCTGCCTCTCTAGCGATGCGCGCCGCCCTCTCGAACTCTTCCCTGCCCCCACCGAACCCGATACCTTCGATCCCGAAGTTGGGCAAGACATTTCTGATCAGGTACTCTGTCCCCCCATAGATAGGCTCACTGTGCAGGATCAGATCACCCGGTCGAAGGAAGGTCAGTAGTGTGGTCGAGATCGCGGCCATCCCACTTGCGAAGGTGAGTGCGGCCTCGGCATCCTCCCAGAGGGCGAGGCGGTCTTCGACGATCTCGAGTCCGGGGTTGTTGATCCTCGAGTAGATGAGCCCAGGGACCTCGGCTGGCTCCCTCTCTCGTATACCGTAGGCGAGTTCGAAGAAAGCCTTGCCAGCCTCAGCACTCTCGAAGACGAAGGTCGAGGTCAGGAAGATCGGTGACTTGACCGCGCCCTCCGAGAGCTGGGGATCATAGCCATAGCTCATCATCAATGACTCGGGTCGGAGCTGTCGGCCAGCGATCTCTCTGGACCTATACCCCTGGTCTTTCTCCATGATGCGCCTACTCCTGAAGACTGGATCTATTCTAGGCTACGTTGGACCTATGACCAAGATCGCAAACTAGGACGCGAGTGGCAACCAAGGGGAGGTTGCATTAGAAGACGATTCTATGTAGCCTATTGTATCATGGCAGTTTATACGAGATTGACCCTGCGCTCACTGATCCCGACAGTGATCGTCCGCCTCATCACCGATGATGGCGAGATAACCTTCCGTGCGCGGTGGAAAGATTCCGCACTCGACCTCCAGCGGAATATCCTCTTCCGCCTCCGCCAGGGTTCTCCCCTAATCTTCGAGGATGAGTGGGGGAGGACTATCTCCTTCCCCGCCGAACGGATCTCCGGCGCGATGGTAGATGGCAGATGATCGAGGGGCAGAGGCCACGGGGCCAAGGCGACTAGCTACCTCGTCCCCGACTAGAATCTCCACTCCACCCCGAAGACTGGGAGGAGCGGTAGGGCAGCGAGTGGTTTAGGTCCCCCAGTCGAGCCCTTGTCAGCGAGATAGAAGAAAGAGTCTCTCCGATTGAGAGCGTTATAGACCCTGATATAGGGTATGATCTCGACTGGCGATTCGCCCCACTTGGTCCGCCAGGGGTAGGTGAGTTCGGCATCGATCCTCAGGTAAGAGGACTCGGGCCCCGGTCCCGCGACTGGTGGTGAATCCTGCACCATCTCCCGGACCACCCCGAGGGTGTAGCCCGTGCTCGAATACTCCCTCTCCCCGACGGTGCCAGGTAGCTCTCCCACCATGATCGCTGAGAAGGGAAGACCTGATCCATATCCGAGACTCAGTCCGAGTGTAGGGCCTGCCTCGAACTCACCAGATAATCCTAAGCTGAGTAGATGTCTACCTGAGAAGAGGTCTGTCGCCTCCCCCCGCGTCCCTCCCGTCCAGACCCAGCTCAGTGAGTACCCTAGCCACCCCTGAATTCGTCCCTCTCCCCTCCTGACCCAGAGGTCGAGGCCAGAGGCATTGGCGTGTGTCTGCCCATCCCCTGCGGGCACATCATCGAATCTCTTGTAGTAGCCCTGCATCCCTACCCTTATCCCCTCGGCTATCACCTGATCGATCCCCAGGAGCAGGTGCGATGCGCGCGCCGGTTGGAGGGAGTAGGGGGCGTGCAAGAACTGGTGGCCCTCCTCATCGAGATCGAGTCGGAGGTGGCTCCGCACGAGTTGGCGGTACCGACCACCGGCGAGGGTGAGGACCGCAGCGTCGTTGGGGGCCCAGACGAGTGCGAGACGGGGTGCGAGGCGGAGACTAGATGTGTTTGAATAATGGTCTGCCCGTAGGCCACCCCTGAGTGAGAGGTGCGATGTGGCACGCCAATCGAGGTCTAAGAAGAGACCGGCGAGGTGACCACCGGCACTCGTTTCGATCATTGGATTTGTCGAGAGGAGCCCGCCCTCCCTTTCTAGGCCGAGGTGATCGAGTGCACTACCCACCGGCGCCTTCCAGATCTTCTGTCCGAAATCGGTCTTCTCGAAGGTCAGGCCATACCGGAACTCTAGAGGGTCACCGGGCTTCTTCAACTCGATGACTCCGCGCAACTGTTCGACGCCTCCTAGTGCGAAGAGTGGTCTGCTCCCCTCCTCACCGAGTGGCAGTCGAGCCTCATACCTTCCGAAGGCCAGGCTGACCTCTGCCTCATGCCCTAAGTGCTGGCCCTGGTAACGGAGGGAGCCCGCTCTATTCCCCCAGGCCGCCTCCTCGACGGTAGGTGGCGCTACCCCGCCCAGTCTGACCGATTCCTGGTTCCTGTAGCCAGTCATTGAGAGTTGAGCTGTGGCTCCGATCGAGTAGTCGAGGCGCCCGATCAGATCATGGTATCCATAGGGCAGGGACTGATCCGCGATCCACTCCGCGCCAAGGCCATGCATCCATCTGCCCCCTAAGATCAGTCCGGCCCGGTCGCCCAGTGGCCCCTCGACCGTGGTCTCGGCTGAGAGTAGATCAGCGCGCCCCGTCCTCCTCCACCCTGTCTTCTCTCCTGGCCGGGTCTCGATATCGAGGACGTAGGAGAGCCCACCATCGTAGCGTGATGGTGCCCCGCCGAGGAAGAGCTCTGCCCTCTCGATCTGGGAGGCACCGAAGGTCGAGAGGAGGCCACCCATCTGGAAGGGGGCGTAGACCGGCGCACCATCGAGGAGGACGAGCTTCAGATCAGTCGCAGCCCCCCTGATATAGAGGAGGTCAGTCGGATCGCTAGGCTCATGTCCAGGCCGGATCCCCTTCGAGATCTCGGCCAGTCCTAGCTCGGTGAGACCTGAGGTCGCTTCGAGCGACCGGACTACCGCCCGACCCAGATCGGGCTCCACCCTCCGATCTCCCTCACCCTTACCGACCTTCCCACGGGTCCCCCAGGCGGTGACCTCCGGTAGTAGGATCGGTTCGAGTTCGAGCGCGAAGTCGAGGTAGATCTCCCGACCGGGTGGGATATAGATCTCCGCCTCATGACTCCCGTAGCCCGCACTCCCTGCCCGGAGGAGACGTCGTCCCGCTGGCACCCCTCTGAGGGAGTATCGACCGAGAGAGTCTGCGACTGTCATGATCGGAGAGAGGGTGCCCACGACCTCGACGACAGCGAAGGGGATAGGCGCCCCCGTCGTCTCACTCCTGATTCTGCCACCGACTGATCCAGGGTCAGGCTCCTGAACTGGTAGTACCGCGAGTAGGACGGCCGCGCCGAGAGTCGCCCAGCTCATCGCTCCCCCCCGCGGTCCAATGAGTGGAAGACTAGAGCACCAGTCGGTTCGAGCTCAGCCTCTATCAGTGGCTCGAGTGCCCCATCCTCCGCGATGAGGATCGTCTCGCCCTCTAGGGTGATCTGAGTACGGATCCCCATAGGCACCTCGATTAGGAGCTCCCCCCCCGTCCCACCACTCACCTCGACCCTACCCGGTCCAGTCGAGAAATGTGGGACCGCGCCACCCCCAGTCCACCTGATGGAGAGCTTGTTCCCACCGACTAGTTGGACTCTGAGCGGCCCCCCTGCCTCACCCTGGTCCCCGAGTTCTACAATCCCTTCACCCGTTGAGATGATCAGTGAGACCTCTGAATGGAGTAACTCCTCCTCCCCTGGAGTGGTGCTCAACTCTCGACTGATACGTTCACCACTACCCCTCCCGACGAACTCTCCGATCCAGTCACGTATCGGTGACCCAGGTAGCGCACCGAGGGCAACACCACCAAAGAGGAGGACTATCGCCGCGGCTTTCAGGAAACCCCTCGAGACCGTCTGGTAGAGGCTATTGTTCGGTTCGGCTCTCACCCTCTCTCGAGTCGCCCCAACCCTGTCGAACTCGGAGTCTAGCAGGGCGACCGCCTCGGAGAAGAGGGCAGATGCCGAGCGTAACTCCTCCAGCTCGGCCGCGCAGCGGGGGCAATGGAGGAGGTGTTCCTCGACGAGTTGGGCCCGACCAGGCTCTAATTCTCCATCGAGGTGAGCCAGGAGTTCGCCGTCACCGATGTGCCTCATTGGTCACCTCACTTGGCTGGTAAGCCTCTCTAAACCTTCTGAGCGCGCGCGCCAGCAGTGTACCGACTGAGGTCGGAGCGACACCTACCGCCTCCGCGATCTCTGCGTAAGTAAAACCCTCCTCTCGCATGAGGAGGAGTTGTCTATCCCTGGGCCTCAACTCGGCCAAGGCGCGCCTAACACCCTCTATCTTCTCACGGCGATCGAGGACCGTATCGGCAGACTCGAAAGACTCGGGTATAGGTGGATAACTCTCGAGGAGCTGAGCTCTACGCGTCGACTTCCGCGCCGCATCTCTAACTAGATTCGTCGCCACCGTATAGAGCCAGGGCCGCGCCTCTCGCTCAGGGAGTGGATGACGGAGGAGACGGGTAAAGGCCTCCTGCGCCAGATCCTCGGCCTGATCCGAGTCACCGGTCAACCTCTGCAGATAGCGGAGTAGTGGCGGGTAGAGCCGACTGAAGAGCGATTCGAATTCCACATTCCTCCCGTTCTCAGCGCCCATTCACCCTTTGGAACGAATGATGAACCCAGATCGTGACAGCCACTCCCAGACGACTTGGCCCGAGTCGGGGTCACCCCCTAGCCCGGCGGGAGAGGATGAGGGAGTAGATCGCGGGGATACCACCAGCGATCGAGAACCCGATCAAGGCCAAGAGGAGCCGGTCCTCGACCGAGAGGAAGATACCCCCGATCAGGATCAGACCACCGGCGACGAAGGTCTTACCAGCTAGACGGTGAGTCGCATGCCAGACACCTTCATCGCGTAGGGTCCATGGGGTACGGACACCGAGGGGCCAGCCAGCGGGGACAGTAGGGAGATAACTCCCGACCGCTAGGAGGAAGAGCCCCGGTATCACGACCACGAGCCACGCGGGTTCGACTGGCCACCCAAGTGTGACACCCAGGACCATGAGATGGATGGTACCCATGACCAGGAGGACGAGGTTCCCTACGATCCAATAGGTCTTGCCACCGCGCATACTACCCTCCCCCCAGGGATCGACGCGCGGAAAGAACCAGAGGACCAGCCAGAGTCCAAAGATGAGGAGGGGACCGAGGAAGGCACCTAGACCAGCATGCAATCCGCCCACGGCCTCCCCTTCGAAGACCACCTCCTCCGCCGATGGTGGGGGAGGGAGATCACCATAGAAGACAAAGGTAGTAAGTGATAAGACCAGGGCGATCATGAGGCCAAGGACCGACCGCGTCATCGGATTCCTCCAGAGAGAACTACTCTATAGCTACCTGACCCATTCAATATAATCTAGGCCCAGGCGCAGGTCAGGGGTGGACGCGCCTATCGGCGTCTCGACCGGCCACGCCACCCACCCTCTTCGTAGTAATCCCTCTGGCGCCGGCCTCCAGGTCTACTCACGAAGTCACGATCATAGCCCCCGATGAAGGGGTCTCGGCCAACCCGACGCCGTGAGTAACGGGACCGACTACGACGGGGGGACTCAGCGGGTGAGTAGAAGTCGTCGTCGTAGAACTCGCGACCTAGATCTCTACGACCATATGGCCTCGACCAACGATCCTCACCCCCCTCATACTCATAGCCCCACCGGGCAGGCGAGAGACCACCATACATCCCACTCTCTTCCCAGGTCCTGCCCTCACCGGTGAAATCACGATCATACCTGTACCGTGGTCGACGCTGCCCCCCATGCCACTCTCTCGACCTCGGTCGTCGTCCCCTGTACCTCCAATCATCTCGTGCCATCAGAGCCTCCCAAAGATACTGTAAGGAGAATGCAGGTGGCCCCTGATCCATTGGAGCACACCCAGGAGAGGGCGGCGACCGGCCTGCAAGAAGTATGCAGGTGTTGGTAGGACAGATTAAGGCCTCACACTCACAGGGATCGGGGGAGAGGTCCACTGGCCCATACCCGAACCGACTCTGCCACCCTTGAACTTGAAGAAGGCACTCGTCTCCCCAGCCTTCATCCCACGGATCCGTCCAGTGAAGGAGCCGGGTGAGTCGTGCTCGAAGACGGCAAGATCGGTGAAAGTAATAGTGACCTCGAGGTATTCATCGTCAGAGGGCCTTATATTCGTGCCAGCTTCGTCCAGGAAGATGACCTCTAGTTGCCCACTCAACGATCCCTCCCCAACGTCGAGGGCACCTACCACCCCTCCGTCCTGATCGACCTCGACTCGGATAGTATGATTCTCCCTGATCACCATCGCCTCAGGGTAGGTGTGCTCCCAACCGAACCCCGAAGGCAGGTCACTACAGGCGATGGCGACGAGCCCGACCGAGATGATTCCAAGACTCGCGGTTCTACATATCCACTGATAGATGGTCGACATTGTCCCCCCTCAGATCATAGGCCGGTCCTAGAGGAAGCTCCCCTACTGGCCCCTGAAATATGTGAGCCCCATCGCCTCCCGCACCGCACCGATCGTCTCCTGCGCAATCGATCGTACCTTACGGTTCCCCGTCGCGATGATATCCTCGACGAGACCGGGCACCCTCTCGAATTCGAGGCGCCGCTCCCTGATCGGCTCGAGGAAGGCATTGAGGGCCCAAGCGAGCTTCCTCTTGACCTCGACATCACCGACCCGGCCGGTCTGATAGCGCTCCTTCAGATCGGCGACCTCGGCCTCATCGGGGTTGAAGATATCATGATAGATGAAGACAGGGTTACCCTCGACCCGACCGGGGATATCGGCCCGGACCCGGTTCGGATCGGTATACATCTGCATCACCTTACCCTCGACGACCTCCGCTGGATCGGAGAGGAGAATCGCATTGTCGAGTGACTTCGACATCTTCTGCATACCATGGATCCCGGGCAGGACCGCCTCCTCACCGAGGAGGGGCTCGGGCTCCGGGAAGAGATCACTATACATATGGTTGAAGCGACGGGCGAGTTCACGGGCGAGCTCGATGTGCGGGAGGTTGTCACGTCCGATCGGGACGAGTTCGGCGCGCGGAAGTAGGATATCAGCGGCCTGGAGGACGGGATAGCCAACTAGGCCGAAGGGTAACGCAGTCAGCCCCGCAGCGGAGGCCATCTCTTTGATAGTCGGGATACGTTCTAGACGAGGTAGGGTCACGAGCATACTGAGGATCAACTGTAGCTCACCTACCTCTGGGATCGCCGACTGTACGAATATATCTGTCTTCTCCGGGTCGATTCCCACCGCTAGGTAGTCGAGGACCATCTCGTGGATATGGGATGGTATCTCCCCGATCGCAGCCCGTTCTGGACGGGTAGTGAGGGTATGTAGATCGGCGATGATCAGGAAGACCTCGTACGAGTCCTGTAACTCGACCCGGCTCCGGAGACTCCCGACCCAGTGTCCGAGGTGAAGGAGCCCCGTCGGACGATCACCTGTCAATACTCGCGGCCGCGACACCGCACTCCCCTTTCGCTCGAGTCTATGTCAACCACTGCCTGATCGCTGAGGTCCTGATCGCCCAATCTGGCATCCTGAACAGGTAGGCCGCCCGCCGCGCGACCGAGGCAGCTCCCCCATCGAAGACGACGCCCCTGATATCAGCGATCGCTGCACGCCTACTAATCCGTAAGAAGTCACCGAGATGCGCGTAGTGATAGGGGGTGCGCGGGAGTTCCCCCTTCAGCAACGACCGGAGATTACGGGCCGCAACCTCAGCCTGCTGATAAGCGGCCTGCGCAGTATCAGGGATAGGATCAGTCGCCGTACGACCAGGATAACTGATCGCATCACCTAGAACGAGAACACTCGGGTGCGATGGCAACTGAAGGGTCTGCTCGACACCTATCCCATGCCGGTCATGACGTTCAACGGAAAGAGCATCGAGGAGGGGACTCGGCCTGATACCCGCCGCCCAGGCGACGGCCACCGCATCGAGGCGAGTCACGCCCCCATCAGAGAAGACGACCCCATCCTCATCTACCTCGAGAACTCTGATCGAGGTCCGAACCTCGATACCAGCCTCCTCCAATTTGCGGTGCGCCATGCGACGTAGCCCAGGCGAGTGCTCACGGAGGATACCGTCCATAGCCTCGAGGACGATGACTGGAGTCGCCTCCGGCGCATGACCCTCTCGCCGCAAAAACTCCGTCAGAGCAAAAGATAACTCTATGCCTACTACCCCACCACCCACGACACAGATAGGCCGTGAACCGCCAGCCCACTCCTCGATACGGAGGGTGGTGACAAGGCGGTCGGCATCTGCAAAGGAATAGAAGGGGATCCCATAGGTGTCAGCGCCAGGTACACTATGGTACGCCGGGACAGAACCAGGGGCGAGGACGAGGATATCGTAGGTAATCCGGTCGCCACCCTCTAGACCGACCGTCTTGCCATCCAGATCGATGTCGAGGATCTCCCCCTCGATCAGATCGATGAGATCTAGGGGGAGGATAGCCTCATAAGGGGGCGCAACTACATCGCCCTCCAACTCTCCAGTAAGGTACTCGTAGAGGAGGGGGGTAAAGACGAAATGGTCCCGATGATCGATAGCGGTGATATGCGTCCCAGGAGGCAGATCGCTCAGGAGATGTCGGAGCGTGTAGAGACCGCCAAAGCCTAGACCAGCAAAGACAACATGCGCCACGGATCCCCCCCGAGCGACTGCACCTTGCGAGTTGATCAGATCACCAGACACCGAACCCGACCACTCCGATCGGTCCAACGAAAGTGCAACTCGCGTTCCGTACCATCTGGCCCCCTGGAATCAGGCAGCGGCATTGTCCTCACCACCATGACGACGGTGTAGACGACGAAGGTAGGAGATCGCATCAGCAGCCTGAGCGGTGTCCAAGCCCTCCTCTAGACGAGCAGAGAGACGAGCACGAATCTCAGGACTGACAACCTCAGCAGAGGCAAGAGAGCGTAGCTCCTCCAACTGTTCAGGGGTCGCACGGCCACGGGCTACACCACGACGGGATGAATGGGTACGCGACCGGGGAAAGTTCATATTCGCGAGTGCACGGCCTATAGCAGAGGTCTCACAATTCTCGATGAAATTCCTCTTGTTCACATGACCGACACCCTCGCGCTCATGTGCCCAACCAGTGGTCGGATGAGTATCTTCCCGATCACGGTAGACGAGGGCCCTAAAGACAACGAGATCACCATCGAGACTCACCATCTCTGTCTGGATCGAGCCTTCGGGATAACGATCGTAGAAGAGACGGATGCGCTCCGCCACATCGACATAATCACTCGCTCTGAAACTCTGTCCCATCTCTACCTCGCAGACAGACTCAACCACCTTTAGCACAACGCTTTACACCTCCATCCTACCCACCTCACACCCCTCCGTTCCCGAAGAAAAACCGTAGACCCAGGGGGCGTATTTCTTGCCACTCTCATCGAGTGTCGAGATGAAACGGTGGAGGTGGTATGGCCGAGTATCAGGCTGTGGTCAAGACTGCTGAGCTAGGGCCGGGACAGCTACTCGAGGTCGAGGTCGGTGGGGAGACGCTGATGGTCGCCAATATCGGGCAGACCTATTATGCTCTCTCTGCTCTCTGTCCCAACGATGGTACGAATCTAGTCCAGGAGGGCGAGCTCGATGGGGATGAGATCGTCTGTCCGCATGATGGCCGGCGCTTCGATCTGCGTACGGGTGCGAGTCTAGAGAGCAATGATCCCCGTCCTCTAGAGCGGTATGCGATCAGGGTCGAGGAGAATGAGGTGAAGGTTGGCGGCCGCCTTCCCCGCTGGGGTGCAGGTGCGGCCTGAGGTCCTAGCTCCTCTCTCTCAGCCCTTCTCGGTCGAGTCGAGGAGTTCGATCAGTTCCTCATCGTAGAGGTATTCGAATCTTCCTCTTGGGATCAGTACCTCTCGTGCCTCTCTCTTTTGGCGGTCTTTTCCTCTCTCATGGTTCTCCTTCGTCTCCCCGTCATCTAGGGGCTCGAATCGTATTGCGACGAGGTGTGCAGATCCCATGAGGCCACTCCCTGCGGAGGCCTCACCGACGATCTTGGCGACCCACTCCTCTCTCCCTCTGGTGAATCTCCTCTCGAGTGGGGGTGCGTCCTCCCTTTCGGGGGCGACCTCTCGGATCAACTTCCTTACCGAGGGGGGCACCGGTACTGGTCGGGCGTCTGCTCTATCTTCCTTCATCGTTCTACCTGGTTCATGGTCTGGGTCCTCCCCCGTAGTAATCGGCGAAGAGGGTCGGGTCCTCGTATAGTCGTAACCTGTAGAGGCGCGCAGGTTCGGGTATCCTATTCTCGATCTTCTTCCAGAGGTAGGCCAGGATATTCTCGGTCGTTGGTATGAGTCTCCCAGCTCCGAACTCCTCGACCACATGGTTGATGAATTGGTGGTCGAATCTCTCTACGACCTCTTCGGCCAGGATCTGGTCGAGCACGCCCAGATCGATCGAATATCCGGTCTGCGGGTCGATCTCACCTTCGATCATCACCTCTAGGAGGTAGTTGTGGCCATGGCCGTACGGGTTGTTACAGGGCCCGAAGACCCTCTGGTTCTCCTCTGCACTCCACTCTGGTCTGTGGTAGCGGTGAGCTGCGGAGAAGCGGACCTGACGAGTAAGATAGGCGATCTTCATCTGTCGATAGTACAAAGGGCTAGCTCTTGCGTCCAGGCCGGACCTGGCCCTCTCCGTTTGGCCAGGATCTTGCCCATCTCGGGTAGTACGAGTCCTGAGGTGGTATGGGAGTAAGAGGAGAATGGAGCACGAGAGATGTCGATCTGGCCCCATCAATCGAACTGCACATATCGTACGGTCCTGATACAGGGTGAACGTTTCACCGATGGTACCTTCGACGACCCCGATGACTCCCCCCTCGATATTCGGTCGGTCCCACCCGATGACGAGTCGGAGCGGATAGTCGAGGAGGCGATTCGTCGTCTAGAGGAAGCCGAAGATGAATGGTCACGTTCGTGGGAGCCCGATAAATCATCTGAATGAGTGTCCAAATGAGCACCTTACCGGGCTCGCAACTTGCATATACCCGAGGAATCCTTTAGACTCGCACCTACGCGCCTAGCTCCGTGGCTGGGCCAGAGATGACGATAGCGAAGATGCCATCATTGCAAGGCCTGGAGATGGGCACGGCACCAGCCAAGATCTTGATCGCGGAGGACCACCCTGACAGCCGGGATGCGCTCCGGATACTCCTCGAGGCGGCGCAGTACCAGGTCGTCGTGGCAGCTGATGGTAAGGTCGCGCTCGATACCGCCCTTACCGAGCAGCCCGATCTGATCCTCATGGACATCATGATGCCAGAGATCGATGGGCTAGAGGTCACTCGTCGGCTCCGCGCCGAAGAGGATACGATGGCGATCCCGATCATCGCCGTCACTGCGATGGAGGGTGGCAAGCGCCTCGCCCTCGAGGCGGGAGCAGATGACTTCCTACCCAAACCGATCAATACTAGGGCTCTCCTCCTCAAGATAGATGATTTCCTCTCCAGACGCACCTGAGACTAGCTTTCCATGGCCACCACCTGAGGGTGGTTCGACCTTGGAGAGCTTGGTAGAGACCTGGCGGCAGAGTCTCTTCCAGCCATCCTCCTTCTTCAGCGCGATGCCCACACCAGCTCGGGTGGGGCCGGCCATTGTCTACTATCTCATCGTTGGGGTAGCGGCGAGTGGGGTAAACCTCTTCTGGCAGATGGTCTTCCAGATCACACCAGGTCTGGGCCGTCTTAGCACCGGATCGGGGCCCTCCCTCCTTGGGGGGTGGGAGCCACTGATCAGCTTTTTCTTCTCACCTATCTACCTACTGATTGGGCTCGGGATCTCCTTCATCATCACCCATCTCCTACTCCTCCTCTTTGGGGGCGCGAAGAGGGGTGCCAGTACGACCTTCCGGGTCCTCTCCTTCTCCTATGGCCCGGCGATCTTTGCGATCGTGCCCTTCGTCGGTAGCATGGTTGGTGGGATCTGGACGATCGTCCTCGCGGTCATCGGACTACGCGAGGCGCACCAGACCGACACCTGGCGTGTCGTCCTCGCCGTCCTCTTCCCTCTGATCGCGATCGTAGTTCTGGTCACGATCGTGACGCTAGTGGTCGGGACGGTAGCAGCACTACTCGTCCTCTAGAGGTTGGTGGGCCTCCTCATGGCTGACCTTCGCGGAGTGCCTCCAGGACATCTTCACCGTAGAAGAGTCGGATATAGCGGGCCTGGACCGGGGTTACCTTGCGGACTGCCCAGACGAGTTCTACCTGGTTCGGTTCAGCGGGGGTGGTGTATAGCTTCATCCCCGCCTCTTCGGGCAGACGGTTCCCCTTCCTATTGTTACAGAGAGAGCAGGCGGTCACGACATTGACCCAGGAGTTGTCGCCACCACGGGAGAGGGGGAGGATATGGTCGCGAGTGAGGAACTCGCGGCCCCTCAACTCGTTCCGGTGCCGGTTACAGTATTGGCAGCGGTAGCCATCCCGGGCGAAGAGGAAGGTATTGGTGACCTGTCGTCTGAATCTACGTGGGACGTGCACGTAGCGGACGAGCCGGATCACTGTCGGTGCCGCGATCGCGGTCCGTTCGGATCGATAGACACGTGAATCATCGACCTCGAGAGCCTCGGCCTTCCTATCGATCACCAGCCGGAGCGCCCTCCTGACCGGTAAGATCGTGAGGGGCTCGAATGAGGCATTCAGCGCCAGACACCCCATGGTTCCGTTCGTCTCCTCCAACTCAGGGGAATCTCGGATATATGGTACTACGCCTTCATCGCACCATTGTTCATATCTGGGTCAGCTGACCCTTCACTCTCTAACTCCTTTAGAGGAGGGAGACTGGGTCCCTATCGAGTACGAGTCTGAGGTCAGCGCGCCCTGGTTTGAGTGGCGCGCCTTCGAAGAGTGCCCAGAGGACCTCTCCCAGTGCTCGTGCTCTCCCACTCCGGAGGAGGAAATGCCGCCGCCACCTCCCCCTGATCCTCCCGATCGGCGATGTGGCTGGTCCGATGAGGGTGACCTCTTCGGCTAGTCCCGCACGAGCGAGATACCCCCTCGTCCACTCAGCGACCTCCTCCGCAGCGGTCTCTACCGCCTCATTCTCCCTCCCACTGATCAGAACATTCGCCATCCTCCGGTGTGGTGGATAGCCAGGTCCTCCCCGTTCCTCTAGCTCTTGCTCGACGAAGCTGAGGTAATCGTGGGCCAGGGCTGCCCGGATCACATAGTTCTCGGGTATCGCGGTCTGGACCAGGACCTCGCCGCCCTTCGGTCCGCGCCCAGCCCTCCCTGCGACCTGGGTCAGGAGCTGGAAGGTCCGCTCCGCGGCCCTGAAGTCGGGGAGGTGTATCCCGACATCTGCATTGATCACGCCAACGAGGGTGACATTGGGGAAGTCGAGTCCCTTGGCGATCATCTGTGTTCCGAGCAGGAGATCGACCTCGCCTCTCTCTACCCTGCCGAGGATCTCATGGTGTGCCCACCTCGCCGAGGTCGTATCGATATCCATCCTCGCTATCCGAGCGGTGGGGAAGGTCTCGCCTACGATCCTCTCGACCTGTTCGGTCCCTGCGCCCCTGAATGATAGATCACTCGAGCCGCAGTTGTCGCAGCGCAGTGGTGCGGGCTCCTCCCTGAAGCAGTAGTGACAGACTATCCTTCGTCGGGCGCGGTGATAGGTCATCGAGACATTGCATTGTGGGCACTCCCAGACCTCCCTGCAGTCCCAACAGAGGATATAATTCGAGTATCCACGTCGGTTGAGTAGGAGGATCGTCTGCTCGCCTCTCCGTAGCCGGTCCTCGATCGCCTCGATCAGGGGACCTGTCAGGACGGGTGGGCCCTCGGGTTTAGAGCCGATTGGTGTGCCCTTCCCCCTCTGTGCCTCCCTCTCTTCCTGTAAGTCAACCACCCTGACTGGTGGGAGGGGCCGGCCCTCTACCCTTGCTGGTAGGGTGAGGAGGGTCGATTTCCCCCTCTGCGCATTCATCCAGCTCTCGAGGGATGGGGTAGCGCTCCCGAGGAGACAGAGTGCGCCCGCGAGTCTAGCTCTGACGATCGCGACATCACGGGCATGATAGCGGGGCGCCTCTGATTGTTTGTAGGTCGCCTCGTGCTCCTCATCGACTATGATCGCGCCGAGATCGGCGACTGGTGCGAAGACAGCTGATCGAGCGCCGACCGCGATCTTCCTCTCACCTCTGCGCAGGGAGAGCCAGGCGTCGTATCTCTCTCCATCGGAGAGGGCCGAGTGTAGCACGGCGACGGTACTCCCGAAGTGCGAGCGGAAACGCGCGACTGTCTGGGGGGTGAGAGCGATCTCTGGCACGAGGATGATCGCACCCCGTCCCTGTCTTTCGACCACCTCTTTGAGGAGCTCGATATAGACCTGGGTCTTGCCTGATCCGGTCACGCCATGTAGGAGGAAGGTCTGGCCCCCTCCACCCTGTGCAGCTCGCGTAAGCTTCTCGACCGCCGAGCTCTGCGCCGCTGTCAACTCTAAGGGCTGAGGTGGAGAGACCTCTACCTCGGCGAATGGGTCCCTCTCTACGACCTCTTCGACGATCTCGGCGATGCCCTTCTCGACGAGTCCCCTGAGCACTGAATGGGAGAAACCTACCTGGCCGACGAGGTGCGCGGTGGACGCACGGCCACCGAGGAGTTCGACGAGCTCGTAGCACTCCCGCTGACGAAGTGCACGGCCGAAGAGGTCCTCTCTCTGCTGGAGCGTGGGCAGTTCACGGACTATGCGTAAGATCCGCTCGGTCCTGACCGCCGGCTCTGGACGACTCGTGTCGGTGAGGACGACGGGGAGCGCTGTCCTGATCACCTGCCCGAGGGGCGCGATGAAGTAGTCAGCGACCCACCGGCAGAGTCGGAGGAGTTCAGGGGTCAGCCCCGGCTCTTCATCGAAGATCTGGCTGACGCTCCGGACCCGGGCCAGATCGATCGACGGGGTCCCAGGGCCAACTACCCAGCCGATCAGCCGGCGACGCCCGAATGGGACGAGCACACGGGTCCCCTCAGCTACCTCCTCCCATCCCTCGACACGGTAGGTGAAGGTATGGGGCACCGGAAGCGGCAGTGCGACTTCTACCAGCATCTATCAGGCGATCAAGCGGACGAAATCGTAGGGTGGCCAGGGCCCTGTCAGGTCGATCGTCATCCCAGGCTCCGAGCCTGCCAACTCCTCGACCCCTTCGACGAAGGGTATCCAACTCCCCCTTTCGACGAGGAAGGCGGCACTCATCGCACTCGTCTCATCCTCGGCGAGGGTCAGTGCCGCTCGGGCCGAGCGCCGGAGCTCAGCGTAGAGAGCGGTGACCTGCGCCTCGGCAGGTAGCTCTAGACCGGTGCCGGTCCTGATATGTACCCTGAACTCCCAATGTCCCTCGAGTAGTGTCAATCCCTCGACGAGGTTGAGGTACTGATCGTCGAGGAAACCGGCGAGGGCACGTCGTCCAGAGAAGATGATACCTGGTGGCGCGGGGAGGAGAGTGCGCCTGGAGGCCAGCTCGCCAACGATCTCCTGGTGCTGCAGGACCTCTTCGTCTCCGAGCTCAGGGATTGCGTACTCAATGATCGATCCTATGGCCTCGAGCTCTCGGAACCTGATCCGTCGGAGGTCGAGCTGAGGACGTCGAGGGAGTGGTGGACGCCGCCACCCGTGCGCTCTCGTGACCCCATAGAGGTATATCCCACGGCGCATTCGGGCTGAGCCCGACCGTACGATCGCTAAAGCGCTCCGTCGTTTCCCTGCCCCGAGATCGGCTACAGCCTCAGGTCCCGAGCCCGTCATCCCTCACTCTACAGGTAGGAGGATGAGATCAGATTGGATCTCGTCCGGGGTCATGACCGGGCCCTCGGGCCCGATATAGCCATTGATCTCACTTCGCATACCGAGCTCACCGGGGAGATAGATTCCTGGCTCGATCGAGAAACCCACCCCAGGGATGAGGGTCCTGACCTCATGCGTCTCGAGATTGTCGAGGTTCGGCCCCATCCCATGTGTCGAGGTATCGATCGAGTGTCCGGTCCGGTGTATGAAGGCAGGTCCGTAGCCGCGCTCGGTGATCAGGGCGCGCGCGATATCGTCTACCTCATAGCCCTGGACCGGCCGCCCCTCAGCCCATCTATCTCGCAAGAACGCCACCGCAGCATCCCGTGCATCACGGACCGCCTCCCAGACCTCCTGGACCTTGGCCGGGACCTCGGAACCGAGGTAAGCCATCCAGGTCTGATCAGCATAGATCAGGTGATCGGCCTCCTTCGCCCAGAGGTCGAGGAGGACGACATCGCCCGGCTCGAAGACCGCGCCCTCGCCGACTGCGGTATAGTGTGGATCGGCAGCGTTGACCCCATTCGCCGCATGGCAATCGGCGCCCGCCGCGCACCCGCGTTCGGCGAGGAGCTCGAGTACGTGGCGGCGGAGCCCCGCCTCAGTCGGCGCACGTCCCTCCCTGACCTCGCTGGCGAGCCAGTCGAGTGCGTCGTGCGCGACACCTCTGAGCGTCTCAGCAGCACGGAGGTGGGAGGCGAGTCCCTCATCTGACCAACGGGAATAGAACCGGGTGATCAACTCACCAGAGGTCACGACCATAGGCCCCGCTCCCTCGACGAGTTCGACGACCCCGGCCGGTACTAGATCGACGACCGGCACCGCATCCCTTGGCATCACCTCCATCGCGATTCGGGTCGTACCCTCGAGGAGACCTGCGAGGACCCTATCGAGCTCTCGCCACCCGACATACTCTTCGGTCGACCAGGGCCAACTCGTCCAGGGCCCCCTCTCGATCCCATGGATGACCGCGGTCGGCTCACCCTCAGCTGGGATCCAGACGAAGTATCTCCTCGTCAGCGCTCCGAGCCCGAGCAGTTCACCAGCGACAGGGTTTCTCCCCCTCAGATCGTAGAGGAGCCAACCATCGATCTCGAGTTCGACGAGTGCCCCCTGGATCGCAGTGAGTTGGGCACCTATCCGTCCAAAATCTCTTTCCGGTCCGGTCTTATCTCCAACACTCATCTCGTAGATCCTATCCTTTCATGAGCAATGCCACCCATTCCCGAGTTGGGTCAGCTGCAATCAGAGCCAACGCTTGCGCCAGAGGTAGTAGAGGAAGGCACCAGAGATCAGGGCCATCGCGAGGAGAGCGAGCCAGAATCCGATCGGCGTACTCGTGCCCGGGAGGTGCTCGAAGTTCATCCCATAGATACTCGCTACTAGCGTCGGTGGCAGGACTACGGTCGCGATGATCGAGAGCGCCTTCATCACCTCGTTCACCTGATTCGAGAGGACCATCAGGTTCATCTCCAAGACACTGGCAACGAGTTCCCGATAGGTCTCTACCGACTCGAGTTGGCGGACCAGGTGATCATAGAAGCCCCGGAGGTAGACCTGTGTCTCTGGACGGAGATAATGGCTCGGCCGATTCGCGAGCCCCATCGCGACCTCACGCATCGGTGCGAGTTGTCGGCGCAAGAGGAGGAGGGCACGCTTCAACTCGAAGATCTGTTCTACGAGGCGCGTCTCCCGACTGTGGAAGATCCGGTCCTCCAATTCATCGACGAAATCATCGATCTGGTCGAGGAGTGGGAAGTACTCATCGACGAGGGTGTCGAGGATCTCATACGCGAGATGGTCGACACCACGGGCGAGGAGGTCAGCCCCACTCGCAAACCTGCGTCCTATCTCGGCGGCCGTCTTCGAATGACCGAGGTGCGCGGTCACGATGAACCGATCCCCGATGAAGAGGTAGAAGTTCTTCGTATCGAGGAGATACGATCCTGGTTGCTCCGTCCGGAACTCGGCCTCGCGTACGACGATGAAGAGTGCGCCGTCGTACTCCCCGATCTTGATCCGACACTCAGGGGACCGTACATCCTCGACGGCCAGGGGGTGGAAGTGGAAGAGGTCGGTGAGGAGTCGGTACTCCTCGTCATCCTCGGCATCGACATCGAGCCAGAGGGAGCCCTCCCCCGACTCGAGGAGTGCCTCGAGCTGATCGAGTGCCAGATCATTCCGGACCCGGCCCTCCCCATCCCTGAAGATGAGTATCGGTCTCTCCCTCACTCCTCCCGCTCCCCTTCCTCCTCGTGCCAGCGGGTGCCCCTGATCACTGAGAGTCCGAGGACCCTCTCCTTGGCGAGGAGGTCACGGACAGTGCCCCTGCTACTCAGCGCCGCGCGAGCGCCCTCCCAGCCCCACTGCCGCCAGGCGCGCCAGATCAGCGAGGCCCGGTCCCGGAGTGAGGCATCCTCCTGCAGCGCACCGATCGGCCAGGGGTGCCGCTCGCCACCCCCTACATCGGACCAATCTTCGACATAGAGGTCGACGACGCCCGCCTCACGGAGGAGTTGTTTACACTCGACGAGTAGGAGTGGGCGCACACCGAGAGACTCACTGAGTGACCTCCTCTCTTCGGCATCTACATTACCTGTCCAGGTGAATTGGACGAGGACGATAGATCCCATCGGCTTGGTGACTCGTACGAGCTCACCGATCGCCGCGCCGAGGTCCTCTGCCGACCCGAGCCCGATCTCCCCGATCGTGACATCGAAGACCTCGTCCTGGTAGGGCAGATCAGTCAGGGGCGCGACCTCGTACTGGAGCCGTTCGGCTAGGCCAGAGGACCGCGCACGGTCATTAGCAGCATTGACGAGTTCTGCGTCAGGATCTACTCCAGCGCCACCTCCCCCCGTCAGCTCAGCGAGGAGTTGGGCGGTCAGACCCCGGCCAGAGGGCACGACCAGGAACTCGGTCTCTGGACCGAGGTCGACTAGGCGTGCGATATGCCGGTAGAGTGCGGTCGTCGCCGTCGAGAGGAACCGCTTGGGGACCAGGTGTGCCAGACCGAGGTGAGTGATACCGGGGGGCAGGATGCCCCGTACTCCGGGCCTCACCCCGTCGGGCTCAGCACGAGCAGGCATATTCCGAATGTAGGTTCTACTTCAGGACCGGGTCAATCCCGGGGTGGTATCCCGGCGAGTGCGCGGATCGTATCGACTACGCCCGCCCCGACTCGGGATGGCGCGTATCCTCCTTCTAGGACGGCGATTACACGTCCCTCGGCAGTACCCTCTGTCTTCTCTATGATCGATCTCGCCAGGGCATGCATATCTGCCGGCTCGAGCTGGAACCCACCGAGCGGGTCTCCAGCGAGGGAGTCGTAGCCAGCCGAGATCAGGACTAGTTCAGGCTCGAACTCAGCAAGGGTCGCATCGAGTGCTCCCTCGAAGTAATCGCGGTACTCTGCGGCGCTCGTACCGGCGGGTAATGGGATATTCCTCGTCGTCCCGAGACCGGGCCCTGCGCCGCGTTCATCGACGCTCCCTGTCCCCGGATAATGTGGGCTCTGGTGGAGGGATAGATAATAGACCGAGGGATCCTCGTAGAAGATATCCTGTGTCCCATTCCCATGGTGTACATCCCAATCGATGATGAGGACCCTATCGATTCCCCGCTCCTCCTGAGCCCACCGCGCGGCGATTGCGACATTGTTGAAGAGGCAGAATCCCATCGCCCGATCGGGGGTCGCATGGTGGCCCGGTGGCCTGGCGATCGCGAAAGAGGTCTCTGCTGCGCCATCGAGTACCAATCTGGCCCCGGTGACAGCGCTACCTGCAGCGGCGAGTGCCGCGTCCCAGGAGGCAGCTGAGACGATGGTATCGGTATCGAGTGAGACCTGCTCACCCGATTCAGTCGCCTCTTCGACCGCGCGCCTGACCCGTTCGAGGTGCCCAGGGGTATGGACGCGAAGGATATCAGTCTCCTCGACCGGCACTGCCTCCTCCTGTAGCATCACCTCGAGGAGGGCCGGTGTATCCTCGTAGATCGCCTTGACGACCGCGGGCAACCTGCCCTGGTGTTCGGGATGTCCCCACCCAGTATCGTGGAGCCCACAGTCGGAGTGCATGACGAGGGATGTAGGCTTCATTCGGTGACCCCTTCCCCTCTCTTCGCTGCGGCTACTATCCTAGCGACATCATTGAGGAGTTCCTTCGCGTCGTAGACGATCCCCTCCTTGATCGTGTACTTGACTCCACCGACCCTCTCGATCTGGTTCTGCATATCGACGCGAAGGTGGCCCGTCCCGTAGAGGACCTTGAAGTTCTGGAGTGGGTTCTCCTCGACGATGACCATATCTGCGATCATCCCTGGCCTGAGGACTCCGAACTCTGGCTCCCTTCCCTTCGGCTCGACGAGGGTTGTAGCCCCACACTTCGTCGCAGCGGTGATCACCTCGAGGGGGTGGAAGCCCGCCTCCTGCAGGAGCTCGAGCTCCCTGATATAGTCGAAGCCATAGACCTTATAGATATAGCCAGAATCCGAGCCTGTGCAGACCCGTCCACCCCGGTTCTTGTACTCGTTGAGGAACTCCATCCAGAGATGAAAGTTCTCCTTCCATTCGATCTCATCTCGAGTCGTCCAATCGAACCAGAAGGAGCCATGCGCCTCACGGTTCGGCTGGAAGAAGGCCTTTAAGGATGGGAGTGTATACCTCTCGTGCCAATCGGCATTCTTCGCTCTAACTAGGTCCCGGGTCGCCTCATAGATAGTGAGGGTCGGGCTGAGGGTCAGGTCGAGGGCGAGGAGTTCTTCGATCACCCACTCCCGATGCCGTGAGCCCTTTGGCGCAGCCTGGCGCCAGAGGCGGCCTGCCTCACGGAAACGGTCGTACTCGTTGTTGTAGTTGTAGTCGGCGGGATAATCCTGGACGACGCGGTCATCGAAGAGGGCTTCGGGTAACCCGTACCAGTGCTCGAGGGATCCGAGCCCGAGGCGCGCGGCGTCGAGTGCATTCATCTGCGCGACCCCAGTCTGAGCGAGGTGTGCCTGCGTCCCGAGCCCATGCTGATGCGCCTCATCGATCAGCGCCTCCATGATCTCGGGTGGGTGGGAAGAGAGCTTGAAGCCATCGACCCCTTTCTCGGCGGCCCACTGGACATACTGGCGCGCCTTCATCGGTGAGTCGATCGCCCCCTGGTCCCACCCCATCCCTGGCCGGACATAGACGAAGATCCGGGGCGCGACGATCTCATTGCGCGCGCTCCTCTCCCTCTCGCGGAGGGTCCAGTCGACCCCATTCCCCGAGCCAGGGTCCCGGACTGTGGTCACCCCATGAGCGAGCCAGAGCTTGTAGACGTACTCGGCAGGGGTGCCCTGTGCCGCACCACCGATATGACCATGGGTATCGACGAAGCCGGGGAGGACGTACATCCCATGCGCATCGATCTCATGAGTGGCGCCCTCTGGTCTCCGCGCCTCCCGGATCGGGGCGCCGGGGTAGCCGACACTCTGGATCGACCTGATCCGGCCATACTCGACGACGATATCGACTGGGCCCACCGGGGGTGCACCAGTCCCATCGATCAGGGTCGCCCCCCTGATGATCAACCTCTCGAAGGGACCAGCCCCCTCACCCTCCCTGCGATCGGGCCCTGGCTCTATACCCCCTCTCTGGGCGAGTCCTGGCTCGGCCATGCCGAAGAGGAGGGTGAGAGTGGTCAGGATAGTGATCAGAGAACGTACCATGCAGCTACCTTCGACGATCAACGTGGCCGTCTTTATATCTAGACCTTTTGGATAGGATCCTCTTGCCCCTCAATTTGTCGTACAGAGCCCGATAGTGCAAATGACGCCGACCATTCGGGATATCCCCTAGTCCGGCACGTAGCATGTATCAGATCGGTTCGATCTGCCGGTCGACCTGAGCGCGGGGGTAACGATAGATATCTCGAGCCCAGCCTTCACCTTCGCCTTCGCCCTGAGTGCGGGGATGCTCGCTCAATCCCTTGCGGTGCACCTCAAGATCCCAGGGATCGTCCTCCTCCTCCTCTCTGGGCTGATCCTCGGACCAGATCTACTCGGGATCGTCGATCCCGAGAGATTGGGCGGTGGGCTCTCGGCGATCGTCGGACTCGCAGTCGCGATCATCCTCTTCGAGGGGAGTCTAAACCTGACCCTCGACCGGCTCCGGCGAGAGGCGACGGTGATCAGACGTCTGATAACTGTCGGCGCGCTGATCACCGCTCTCGGCGGGACCCTCGCCGCGCACATCCTGATGGGGTGGGAGTGGAGGCTGGCCGCCCTCTTCGGGACCCTCGTCATCGTGACCGGTCCGACGGTGATCACCCCCCTACTCCGGAGGATCAGGGTGACGCAGAAGGTCGAGACGATCCTCGAGGCGGAGGGGATCCTGATCGATCCGGTCGGCGCGATCATCGCGGTCGTGACCCTCGAGCTCTTCTATGGGATCGGGCCCGATACGCCTGCAAGTGGGATCCTAGGGCTCCCCGGGCGCCTCCTCGTCGGGCTCCTCGTCGGTGGCGTCGGTGGGATCCTGATCGGCCTCCTCCTCCGATACGAGCGCTTCATCCCCGAACGCCTCGAGGGGGTCTTCACCCTCTCACTCGTCCTCACCCTCTTCGAACTGAGCAATGCGATCCTCCCCGATAGTGGGATCATGGCAGCGGTCGTCGCAGGTCTCGTCGTCGGGGGTATCCCCTCGAGGACAGTGCGAGAACTCGTCGAGTTCAAGGAGCGACTCACTACCCTCTTCGTCGGGCTCCTCTTCGTACTCCTCGCCGCGGATGTCAGGATCACCGAGGTGATCGGGCTCGGATGGCCAGGGCTGCTGACCGTGATCGCACTGATGGTGATCGTCAGACCGATCGATGTCCTCGTCTCAGCGTGGGGCTCTGACCTCGACCCCCGGGAGCGGACCTTCATCGCTTGGCTCGGACCGCGCGGGATCGTCGCCGCCGCAGTCAGCTCCCTCTTCGCCGAGCGACTCATAGAACAGGGTATCGTGGAGGGTATCGAGCTTCGGGCCCTCGTCTTCCTCGTGATTGCAGTCACCGTCGTCGTACAGGGGCTCTCCGGTGGGCCGGTCGCGAGTCTCCTCGGTGTCAGACGACGCCAGGGCGTCGGTTATCTCATCGCCGGTGCCAACCCCCTCGGCCGCGCCCTCGCCCATGCGTTGAGGGGGGAGGGCGAAGAGATCGTCCTGATCGATACGAACGCCCTCTCGGTCGGCGCAGCAGAGGGAGAGGCGCTCCCAGTCATCTACGGGAATGCGGGTCTCGAGGGACCACTCCTCAGGGCCGATATCGATGCGAGACGCGGCTATATAGCAGCCACGACGAACTCAGGGATCAACCTCCTCCTCACTCGTCGCGCCCGCGAGGAGTACCAAGTCGGTGAGACCTATGTGCTCTTCCAGCGCGGCAAGACAGGGGTCAGACCAGAGGAGGCGACTGAGAGGGGGAGTTCGATCCTCTTTGGCCAGCCGATCGATGCCCTTGGCTGGATACACCGCCTCGAGGGCGGGAAGGCCGATTTCGCGGCGCTCGAGATCGATGAGGAGGGGGAATACCCCGCCCAGATAGAGACCTTCTTCGAGGAGTGGACGGAGGGCTCGATCCTGCCCCTCACCCTGACGAGGGCTGGGGTGACACGCCCCTTCGGTGAGGAGACCGAGCCGCGCCCCGGAGACAGGATCATCCTCCTCCGGGGCAGAGACCAACGCTCGGGGACGAGGGTCAGCTAGTAGCCGCGATCCTCTCCTGGAGTGACATCACCTCTCGCCGACGGGAGCGGAGCGCGATGACAGCATCACAGGCCGCAGAGACCGCCGAATAGGTCGTGCAGTAGGGGATCCGGTAGGCGATCGCAGCACGGCGCATCGCATAGTCGTCGTACTGCGACTTCTTACCGAGGGGTGTATTGATTAGGAGTTGGATCTTCCCACTGATGATATGGTCGACGATATTCGGCCTCCCCTCGCCTACCTTGAAGACCCTCTCCGAGGGCACTCCGCGCGCGCGGAGGTAGCGGTGGGTCCCCTCGGTCGCAAGGATCTGGAAGCCGAGATCGTGGAACCGCCGTAGAATGGGGGTGACCAAGGGTTTATCGGCATCGTTGACGGTGACTACCAGGGTACCCTCCGTCGGGAGACCAGCCCCAGCAGAGAGACGCGCCTTCGCATAGGCCATCCCGAAGGACTCGTCGAAGCCCATCACCTCACCGGTCGATCGCATCTCGGGTCCGAGGATCACATCGACATCGAAGCGGTTGAAGGGGAATACCGCATCCTTGACTGCGACCCCGGGGACTATGAACTCGGTCTCGTCGTCCACCCCGAGTTCATCTAGTGATTTGCCGGCCATCACTCTGGCCGCATAGCGAGCGAGGGCGGAGCCGGTGGCCTTCGAGACGAAGGGAACAGTCCGCGAGGCGCGCGGGTTGACCTCGAGGACGTAGACGGCGTCGCCCTTGATCGCGAATTGGATATTGATCAGCCCAACGACGCCGAGTTCCTCGGCGAAGCGGGCGGTCAGTCGGTGTATCTCCTCGATCTCGGTATCCTTGAGGAGGTATGGCGGCAAGACACTCGCCGAGTCACCCGAGTGGACCCCTGCATATTCGATATGCTGCATGACCCCAGCGATCGCGACGCGCTCACCATCGGCGACCGCATCGACATCGACCTCGAAGGCATCCTCGAGGAACCGATCGATCAGGACAGGGTGGTCTGGTGCCGCTCTGACTGCCCTCTCGAAGTAGCCGAGGAGGGACTCCTCATCGTAGACGATCTCCATCGCCCGTCCACCGAGCACGTACGAGGGCCTGACGAGGACGGGGTAGCCGACCTCCTGCGCGACCCTGACCGCCTGCTCGGTACTCATCGCGATCCCATTCGGTGGGACTGCCGCCCCGATCTCCCGACAGACAGCGAGGAAACGGTCTCGGTCCTCAGCCCTGTCGATTGCATCCACACTCGTCCCGAGGATCGGGACCCCGAGCTCAGAGAGGGGACCGGCGAGTTTGAGGGGAGTCTGGCCACCGAGTTGGACGATCACCCCCTTCGGCCTCTCGCGCTCGACGATCTCGAGGACATCCTCGAGGGTCAGGGGCTCGAAGTAGAGTTTGTCGGAGATATCGAAATCGGTCGAGACTGTCTCAGGGTTCGAGTTGACCATGATCGTCTCGAAGCCATCTTCCTCGAGGGCGAGGGCGGCCTGGACACAGCAGTAATCGAACTCGATGCCCTGTCCGATCCGGTTCGGGCCACTACCGAGGATCATGATCCTCTCGGTCGCACCTCCCTCATCGGGAGAGAGATCAGATAGAGGCTCGCCAGTCTCCGCCGGTTGGACCATCCACCCAGCGTAGGTCGAGTAGAGGTAGGCTGTCCGCTTCTCATATCCCCCTGCGGAGGTGTCTACCCTCTCATACCTCGGCCGGAGCCCGAGTCTCCACCTCTCGGCTCTCACCTCTGCCTCGGTCTGGCCCCGGAGCCGGGCGAGTTGGGCATCGCTGAAGCCGAGCTCTTTCATCCTACCGAGTTCCGGACGCCCGACCTCACTCTGTCCACTGTACCAGAGTTCAGCGACGACGAGCTCGTGGAGCCGTTCGAGGAACCAGGGGTCGATCTTGGTCAGTTCAGCGATCTCACGAACGCCGAACCCCAACTCGAACGCCCTCTTGATCTGGAAGACGCGCTCAGGGGTCGGCCGACGGAGTGCGCTCTGTAGTGTCTCGGACGAGTCGTCTCGGAGCCCATCGTCCTCTGGTTCGGCCCCGATCTCCCACCCCGTGCGGTCGATCTCGAGCCCCCTGATCGCCTTCTGCCAAGATTCCTGAAAGGACTTCCCGATCGCCATCACCTCGCCGACCGCCTTCATCTGGACCCCAAGGGTCGGATCGACTGAAGGGAACTTCTCGAAGGTGAAGCGGGGGAACTTGGTGACGATATGGTCCATCGCCGGCTCATCGGCCGCGCTCCGGCCACTGATCTCGTCCCTCAGCTCAGAGAGGTGATAGCCGACGGCGAGCTTCGCCGCGATTCGTGCTATCGGGTACCCAGTCGCCTTCGAGGCCAGCGCCGAGCTCCTCGAGACCCGGGGATTCATCTCTACGACTAGGAGCTCACCACTCTCCGGGTCCAGAGCGAACTGGATATTGCAGCCTCCGGCGGCGAGATCGATCTCCCGGACGATCGCCTCAGCCGCAGCACGCATCCTCTCGTACTCAGCGGGTTTCAGGGTCTGGGCGGGGGCGACGGTGATCGAGTCACCCGTATGGACCCCCATCGGATCGAAGTTCTCGATCGTGCAGACGACGATCACCTCGTCAGCCGCATCTCGGATGATCTCGAACTCGAACTCTTTCCAGCCTATTACCGACCGGTCGATCAGGACCTCGCCTACTGGTGAGAGATCGATCCCGCGCCTGACCTGTTCCTTGAACTCCTCGAGGTTGTAGGCGATCCCCCCACCCGTTCCTCCTAGGGTGAAGGATGGTCTGATGATCGCGGGGTATCCCACCTCCTCGATGATCTCCAGTGCATCCTCGAGGTCTTTGGCGAAGCCACCATGTGGCACCTCGAGGCCGAGCCTTGCGATCGCTTCCGCGAATTCCTCTCGGTCCTCTGCCATCCTGATCGCGCGCGCATCGGCCCCGATCAACTCGACGCCATGACGCTCCAGTACCCCACTATCGTGGAGCTGGAGCGCTACGTTCAGGGCTGTCTGGCCCCCCATTGTTGGGAGGAGCGCATCTGGGCTCTCCCTCTCTATGATCCTCTCGACCCACTCGGCAGAGATCGGCTCGATATAGGTCCGATCCGCCAGGTCGGGATCGGTCATGATCGTCGCCGGATTACTATTGACGAGTACGACCCGGTATCCCTCCTCACGGAGTGCGCGCACCGCCTGAGTACCAGAATAGTCGAACTCACAGCCCTGCCCGATCACTATCGGGCCCGAGCCGATCAGGAGGATCGTCTCTAGATCGTCTCTCCGTGGCACTTCGAGCTACTTAGCCTTTCCCACTCTTACGGCCCTCCGCACGGATCGCTCGCTGTGCGATGTAGACGAAGCCACCCCAGACGAAGCCCGCTATCAGTACGAAGGTCAGAACAGCTGTTGGTTCCATTGATATTACCCCTCATAGAGACGAGTCGGTACCGATTTGGTACCGACCCGATATCAACGCCGGGGCCGTCTCTCGATCCCCTTCTTCACGAGTACCGAATCCTCGAACTCGAAGACGACCTCTGGTGGAAGATTTGGCCGAGCGCCTAGCTCCGACATCTCACTCTCGGGCTCAGGGCTGATGAACGGCCCGGGATTCTCGAGTGGCGGCTTCGTATACCCCCTCACACCCTGAGGTTTTACCTCACCACAGGCCATGACACCACCAGCGATGGTGGCGAGTAGAAGTAAGCGCGCGCAACCGCGCGAACGGGTCCCAATCATCGGTCCTCCGCCAAAGCTGAAAAAGGTCTCGGGTACTGAAACGCCATAATATGGTATATCAGACGCTCTCGCGCCACACCCAGATCTCGCGATCACCTCGGGGGCCACTCCCAGACGGACTTGACAGGCCCGAGCACTTCGTATTCATTATCAATATGCCAATGTATCGACAACGATAACTATCTAGTAGCGGGAGCTGTCATGGCTGCAGCGAATGAGAAAGTAATGTCTATGGTGGAGGAGGAACTCCGCCGTAATCCAAGTATCACGACAAAGGAGTTATTCGAGAAGGCACTCGAGATCGATGAGTCGGTCAAAGAGCTGAGTGCTCGCCAGTTCAATGCTTTGTACCCCTTGCAGGTCAAGCGACGTCTCGCTCCGCGCAGGCCGCGCGGCGCTGGCTCGAGGTCGCGTCGACGCAGGGTGATCGACAGATCGGCTATCCGTTCAGTACTGATCAACTTCGCGATGGATATCGCCGCGGCCGAAGATACCGCCGATGTCATCGAAGTGATCGGGAATGTAGACGAATATGTCGAGAATGTCGTCTCCGCCGCTGGGGGACGATAAGGCGAGCTCTCGCTGTGCCAAGATAGATTTTTCATATAGATCTGGCACTGTCATCCTCTGAATGATTGGTGCCACTCATATTCGATGAGACAAGGATACCCGGCCGGTTGGCCGGGTATTCTTGTCTCATCTCAGCCTATCGACCGGATCTCGGTCACTGAGCAGCCGCTACCTGGTCTGGCTCCTCGATCCAGTCTGCGATGAAGACATTGATATCGCGCGGATCGGAGGCATCCCTCTTCGAGGCGAAGACGAGCTTCTTCCCGTCGGGGCTGAACATCGGGAAGCTATTGAACTCTCCATACTGCGTGATCTGCTCGAGCCCAGTCCCATCGATATTGATCATATAGAGGTGGAACTCTCGCCCTGTCGGGTCACCCAGGTTCGAGCTGAAGATGATCTTCTCGCCCGAGGGGTGGAAGAAGGGTGCGAAGTTGGCTGCGCCATTGTTCGTGACCTGGCGCTTGTTCGAGCCATCGGCATCCATGATGAAGAGTTCTACCTGACTCGGCCTGATCAGACCCTGCTCGAGGAGGTTGAAGTAATCCTCGAGCTCCTCGGGATCGGTCGGGTGGTGTGCACGGTATACGATCTTCGTCCCATCGGGCGAGAAGAAGGCGCCCCCGTCGTACCCCTCATCATGGGTCAACCTCTTCAGGTTCGAGCCATCGGCGTCCATGACATAGAGCTCGAGATCACCATCCATCGTCGAGGTGAAGATGATCTTGCTCCCGTCAGCGGAGATCGTCGCCTCGGCATTGTAACCCACGGTGTCGAGGAGGACCTCGAGGTTACTCCCATCCTCATCGGCGATATAGATCTTGTAATCGTAGAGTGGCCAGACGTACCCCTGGCTCCGATCGGCCGGGGGTGGACAAGCATCGTCTAGGTGATGGGTCGAGCTGTAGAGGATCTTCCCACCAGAAGGATAGAAGTAGCCGCAGGTAGTACGTCCGAGTCCTGTCGAGACCATCTGGACATCGCTACCATCTATATTCATGGTGAAGATCTGGTCGCAGGTGCTCTCACCAGGACGGGTCGCCTGGAAGATGAGCCTCTCCCCATCGCCGGAGAAATATGCCTCGGCATTCTGCCCACCATCGGTGAGCTGTCTGATATTCGCGAGACGGGGCTCCGCCGGATCGACCACGAACTCCTCCATATCACCCGCAGGTGCGCCCGCACCACAGGCGGCGAGGAGGGGTAGACTCGCTAGTAGGATGAGTTTGCCACGCATCGATCTACCTTTCAGAATGATTCAATCACACGGGTTCTGACCATAGAGTCAGTAGTCTCTGTACTTTGGTGGATTTCGACGGCGGGCGCAACCCACGATCTAGAGAGGTGAGCAGATCCAGCCTCGCCCCGATAGAGTGGCTGGCTCAGAAAGGCTTGTAGAGCGCCATATATGCCGCAGCCAATCCTAGTAGGGGCACCAGTACCCAGAGGGGTCGGGCGAGTGCCGGGAAACGGTAGGGCAAGGCGGCGACTCCGCCGAGGATCACCCAGATCAAGAGCTTGCCCCAGATCCACCCGGGGAGACCGCCGGTGATCCCTAGGCGAGCGAGCATTCCAAACCCTCCGAGGAGGATGATGAAGAGCCCAATCCCATGTGTCGCCATGATCTGTGCTCTAGACCCCCTCCTATCTCCCCAGATCGCATCGATCGTGAGGCCACCGAGGCTGAGGAAGAGGACTATCACCCCGAGGAGGTGAGCGAGTTTATAGACGTTGTAACTAATCATCTCTTCATTGTACTGGTCGATCTGATCTCAGGACCCCCTGAAGATGCACCCCAGGCCATGGGAGTGTCCAGTCCCAGCCCCAGACCTCTGCTGAGATTGTCGGCTATGCGTCCCTACTCAGCCCCAGCTCCCCCGCGATCTCCCGCATCGCTGCTATGACATTGGCGATGTGCTCATCGAGGTCGATCTCGAGGAGTTCGACGCCGCGTCTTATCTCCTCCCGGCTCACACCCCGTGCGAAGGCCTTGTCTTTCATCTTCCTCTTGACCGAGCGGGGCCTCATATCATCGATCCCATTGGGACGCATCAAAGCGGTCGCAGTGATGAGTCCGGTGATCTCGTCACAGGCGAGGAGGACCCGGTCGAGATCTGTCTCGGGCTCGACCCCGGTATGGTCGGAACGGTGGGCGAGGATCGCGTGCAGGACGGGCTCGGGGTAGCCCCGTCGTCTCAGTTCCTCGACAGCGGGCAGAGGGTGCTCGTCGGGGTATCTCTCCCAATCGAGGTCGTGGAGGAGGCCAGCGAGGCCCCATTCATCTTCGTCGGCCCCAAACTTTCGGGCGTAGAATCTGACTGCGGCCTCGACTGCCTTGTTGTGGTTGATGAGTGATCGACTCTCGATCCACTCTTCGAGGAGTTGGAGCGCGTCATCACGCGATGGTTTCATTCGGGATCCTCCCTCGGATCTATCGTGATAGGTCTTTCGCTATGTCGTCGTCCTACCCTCAGGAGTACTCAGGCGGCTCTTCGCATCTCTCCGTCCTCGCTGAAGGCCTCGATGATCGCTGAGTTGAAGGCCGGGATATCGTTCGGGTCCCGGCTCGTGATGATCATCTGATCCGAGACGACCTCTTCATCGGTCCACTCGGCCCCTGCATTTCTGAGGTCGGTCTGGAGTGAGGGCCAGGAGGTCATGCGTTTACCTTCGACGACTCCCGCCTCCGCCAGCATCCATGGTCCATGGCAGATCGATGCAATCGGCTTCCCCTCCTCGGCGAACTCACGTACGAAGGCGACCGCCCTCTCATCGGTCCGCAACTTGTCGGGGCTCATCACTCCACCAGGGATATAGAGCGCATCGTACTCCTGGCTACTCGTCTCCTCGAGCGGTGCGTCCACGGTGAAGTTTGCGCCCCAGTCAGAGTAGCTCCAGGCCCGAATCTCGTCGGGCTCTGGTGAGATGAGGAAGGTCTCTGCCCCTGCCTCATCGAGTGCCTTTCTCGGCTCGACGAGTTCGACCTCTTCTACCCCTGTCGTCGCCAGGATGGCGATCTTGCGTCCTTCCAGCTCTCCAGCCATCTCCACCTCAACGGTATTGAGTCCATTAGGGGCTCGAAATGCCCGTCTCCGGTGGAGGCAATTTCTATGCACTCGGCATCTCCTACTGCGCACTCGGGCAGAGGTCTGCGAGGACACACTCTCCGCACCGCGGTCTCTGTGCCTTACAGATCTGTCTGCCATGGAAGATGAAGAGGTGCTCCAGTGGTCCCCAGAGCTCGCGGGGGAAGAGTTCCATCAGATCTCGTTCTACGCCGACCGGGTCCTTTTTCTCGGTGAAGCCGAGCCGACGCACGATCCTACCGACATGGGTATCGACGACGACCCCTTCGGCCTTACCGAAGGCATTACTCAGGACGACATTCGCCGTCTTCCTCCCGACTCCGGGGAGCTCGACCAGTTCGGCCATCGTCTGGGGGATCTCACCGCCATGCTCCTCTACGACCTTGGTCGCCATCCCGATCAGACTTCGCGCCTTGTTCCTGAAGAAGCCTGTCGATCTGATGATCTCCTCGACATCCTCTTGTCGGGCATGGGCGAGATCCTCAGGCGTCGGATACCGCTCGAAGAGCTCGGGGGTCACCATATTGACGCGCGCATCTGTGCATTGCGCTGAGAGGATCGTCGCGGCGAGGAGTTCGTATGGGTTTCGGTGATCGAGTTCACAGCGAGCGTCGGGGTACTCCTCACGGAGACGGTCGACGACTTCGAGGGCGCGCTCACTCGGCATCGTCGTCCTCCCCCTCCTCCTGATCATCGCTCGGCGAGAGTGATCCGAAGATCCTAGAGACCAGTTCCAACACCTCTGATTCGGTCACTAGTCCGTGCCAGCCCTGTAGCTCTCCCCCTGGGAGGATATTTTCGAAAGGCTCCCTCCCGATCTCAGCGCCGGGTGGGCTATCTCTCCTCACCTCGAAATCAGAATCGATACTGATCGTGCTGAATCCAGGTCTACCGGGGAAGAGGCCCAATATGAGGAGGAGCTCGAGTCTAGGTTTTTCTCCATCGGGTCCCGGTCCAGCTAGGCTCCAGAAGAAGCCATCGACCGGTTCGGGTGTGGCCCCCTCCTCGATCCGTGCCCAGAAGAGGTGCCGCGGGAGTCGGAGGTATCCAGAGGGCTGGGGTGGGATCAACTCACCACGCCCCTCGTCCTCCTCTCGCACCTCCCCCTCGATGAGGGCGCGGGTCTCTTCCTCTTCGAGTTCATAATAGGGCTTACCACTCAGCCAGTAGTTGTACGCCTGATAGAGGAGTGTCCCATAGCGGGTGAACTCCTCTGCACTCGTCCCCTCTGGCAAGATCTCCTGGAGGAGAGCCCCGACCGTCCCGAGCATGATGAAACGGTCAGAGGCCCGTGCATCTACCTTCCTAGCCTCAGCCTCTTCCCTGATCATCGGGAAGCGGTCCCCCTCGAAGACCTCCGAGCCAAAGACCAACTCGTATGGATCGGGGAGCCCATCAGAGGGGGCTTGCATCTTCTCTTCAGTCATACCTGATCATACCCTGATCGGAGGGTATCGTCCACTACCGCGCTGGTCCCTCTCTATCCCAATCGATTCGTACTCTGAATCGTGGGCGGAGGTCCGGGTGAGTCGTGCTAAAGGACTGAGGCGGGTTGCACGGCCCCTCCACCCCGATCAGGGTGTCGGCACCTCCTCTAGCTCGGCCCTCGCTGGGTCCCCGGCCCCCGACTCTCCTTCGATACCCATCCTCCTGACGAGCCACCCATTGGCAGCGATGAAGATCGCGATCGCGACCCCCCACTGGATGAGGATATTCCCGACCCCGAAGGTCCCGAAGAGTGGTTCAGTCCTGACCTGATAGAACCACCAGATGATGAGTATGACCGCCTCGACGACGACGAGTCTGATCGCCCACTCCCACCACCTCCCGATCTCGAGGTCAGAGTGCGTGGTATTGATGAGTTCTCTCCTGAAGCGTGCGATCCCGTACCGGAGCACAGCGATCGCGAAGAAGAGGCCGGAGACCATCAGCCCGACACTCCAGACGAAATCCTGATTGAGGAAGACCTGTTGGTCGAGGGCCGATGGCAGACCGAGTAGGAAACCGGCGCCCCCTACTATCGCGACGGCGCGCCCCCGTCTTACGCCCGCATCGGTCAGGACTCTCGTCGAGAGCTCGATCATCGCGATCAGACTCGTCCAGGCTGCGAAGAGGAGGGCGAGAAAGAAGATCGACATGAAGAGCCTGCCGAGTGGCATCTCGGCGAAGAGGCGCGGGATCCAGATGAAGGTCAGTCCCTCATTGGAGGCTCCGACTATCTGGTCGGCCGCATCAGGCATGATCGAGAAGATCGTGCAGATCACCATGATCCCCGCCATCAGAGAGACCGAGTTGTTCCCGAAGCCGAGCATGAAGGCGTTGAGGGTAGTATCCTCGGTCTTGCGAAGATAGATCGCATAAGCGACGATCAGGCCCCACCCCGCCCCAGTATCCCAGGCATTCTGGGTGAGGGCCTCGAGCCAGACCCGGTAGTTGGAGATCCCCTCCCAGCTAGGTGTGAATAGGAAGTTCAGCCCGACCTCGGCCCCTGGGAGTGTAACTGCCCTGATCGTGAGGATGACGACGAGGACGAACAGGCTCGGTATCAGAACCTTCGCGACTGACTCGATCCCCTTCACACCGCGTGCGACGACGAAGATTCCCGCGCCGAGAGCGATCGCATGGACGATCAGGACCTTAGGTGTATAAGCGAAGCTCTCCCAGAGTGCAGTAGTATCTGCGCCCGGGGAGAGCTGACCGGTGACCGCGCCCCAGAAGTAGCGGAGTGTCCACCCCATCACGACCGCGTAGTAGAACATGATCGCGGTCGCGGTGAAGGCGATGAAGGAGCCGAGCCAGGCGAATTTAGGGCCGACGAGTTTGGCGAAGGCCCCTGGCGGTCCGAGCCGGGCCCTCTTCCCCATCGCGAACTCGACCATGATCAGTGGGACTGACCAGGCGAGGAGGAAGACTACCCAGGCTACCAGGAAGGAGCCTCCACCATTAGAGGCCGCGATCCGGGGGAAACGCCAGATGTTACCGGTGCCGACCGCCATACCCATCATGGCGAACAGCATTCCCCATCGGCTCGAGAAATGATCGACTCGTTTGGCCACTTCGCCTACTCCCGGTTGAAGGACCGCCCGACCTCAGCTCCGCGGGCGCTGGAGGATCACCCGACTCGTTCCCTTATGTACCCTATCACCTGGTCTATCGCCACCCTTTCCTGCTCTAGGGTATCACGGTTCCGAATCGTGACCGTATCATCTTCGGTCGTCTGGCCATCGACGGTGATAGCGAAGGGCGTCCCCGCCTCATCCTGTCGCCGATAGCGTCTACCGATCGAGCCACTCTCATCGTAGATCGAGGGGATCGCCTCCTTACGGAACCCCTCATGTATCTTCCGTGCGATCTCGGGCATCCCATCCTTTCGGACGAGTGGGAAGACCGCGGCCTTTATCGGAGCGAGGTGCGGTGCGAGTCCGAGCACGACCCGGGTCTCCCCTTCGACCTCCTCCTCCCGATACGCATCGACGAGGACGGCCAATGTAGTCCGATCCGCACCCGCAGAGGTCTCGATCACATAAGGGATGTACCTCTTCGAGCGGTCGACTGGATCGATATACTCGAGCCTCTTCCCCGAAAACTCCTGGTGACGCCGGAGATCGTAGTCGGTCCGATTGTGGATCCCCTCGAACTCACTCCAGCCGAAGGGGAACTCGTACTCGATATCGAAAGCCGTCTTCGCGTAGTGGGCGAGCTCGTCAGGCGAGTGCTCATTGAAACGAAGCTTCTCGGGTCTGATACCGAGTGACTCGACCCACTCGAGACGCTTCGCCTTCCAGTACTCGAACCACTCATCGTCCTCATCGGGATGGATGAAATACTGCATCTCCATCTGCTCGAACTCACGAGTCCGGAAGGTGAAGTTGCCTGGAGTGATCTCGTTGCGGAAGGCCTTTCCAATCTGTGCGATCCCGAAGGGGATCCTCTGTCGACTACTCGTCAGGACATTCTGGAAGTTGACGAATATCCCCTGTGCAGTTTCGGGCCTGAGGTAGACCACGGCTGCCTGGCTCTCGACCGCGCCCATGAAGGTCTTGAACATGAGGTTGAACATCCTCGGCTCGCCGAAGGCATCACTCGTCCCACAGACGGGGCATTGTCCCGTCTCGGCGACAGTCGGCTCATCGGCGCGGAAGCGGCGGTGACAGTTCTTGCACTCGACTAGGGGATCGGTGAAGCCCTCGACATGGCCACTCGCCTCCCATACCCTGGGATGCATCAGGATCGCGGCATCGATACCCTCGATATCGTCTCGCTCATGGACCATCGAGCGCCACCACGACTCTTTGATATTCCTCTTCAACTCGACGCCGAGTGGGCCGTAGTCCCAGACCGACCCGGTCCCTCCATATATCTCTGATGACTGGAAGATATAGCCCCGTCTCTTGCAGAGTGAGACGAGCTTCTCCATCAGGTCACCATCTTTACCCATCTTTCCTCCCAACGTCGTATCCGGGTAGTCGTCGGATCCGGGGTATGCCAGACCAAGCCGACCGGGCGCGACCCGGATACTGAAAGTCTAATTTCCAAACTCTGAACATATCGTTCCACCCTCTCCTCATGCAATGCCGGCGCCCCGGGCTCTCGTGGTACGCCTCTTGCCGTCGCCTAGGATCGGCCCCTTACCCGATCTATATCGACCAGCAATCTGAGGATAGATGGGATGATCGAGCGAGCCCCGCTCCTGACCCGAACCGAGCATCATGCGGTTCAGCGACTGATCGCCCGTATCCTGACCGCTGCAGATCCCCCCCTCCTCCGTGCGATCCTCTTCGGCTCGAAGGCGCGCGGTGACTTCGATACGGACTCCGATATCGATCTCCTCCTGATCGTCGACCTCCCTCCGGACGAACGTGATTTAGCGAGCCAGATCCTTTCACGTGATGCCCGGATCATTGGTCATGAGTTCGGGATCGAACTCGAGAGCTGGGCCGTTCCGGCCGGTGATCTGGAAGAGGGGCGGAGGACACCGATGCTCGTCGATGCCCTCGAGGATGGACTCACCCTCTGGCCTCTGGCGGCCGACCCCCTAGCCCTTCCCTTCACCCCTGCCGATGCGGTCTTCTGTGCCGACCGACTCCTCGAGTGGGTCGATGAAGGGGGGCACGTCATCGAGGAAGCGCTAGAGAGTGGCAGGAGAGAGTTAGCGGCCAAGAGGGCTCGGGATGACATTACCCGTCTCGCCTCTGCCGCACTCCTACTGATCGGGGAGACTAGGCACCGCCGGGTCAGTACGATCAGGCTCTTCATAGAGAGGTTCATAGAGGAGGGCCTTTTCACCACCGAGATATTACCTGCACTCGAGTGGGCTATCGCTGCCTATCCGGTTGGCAATCTTCGGGGCACAGGTAGGCCACCCCCCTCTTTCGGCGCGGTTGCGAGTGCGGAGCGGGGGTATGAGCTCGCTCGGCTGATGGCCTCGAGGACGATCCCCTTCATCTCTCACCTCGTCCGTCTCGGCTCCTCTGAGGTCTCAGACTCTGTGGATGGCGGTCCCCCGGTCTCGATCCTGAAGAGTCCAATCCTCTGGGCCATGAAGAGGTAGCCTGCCCAGAGCACGACCCCACCAAAGGCGAGTACCCCAGCGAATCCGACTGCTACGAGTGTGCAGAGGATCGCGAAGAGTGATAGCATGGTCGCTACACCGACCATCCCGAGATCTCGCTCACCCTCCCTCAACTTCCGTTGCCTGGAGACTGCCAAAGCGACACCGGCACCGGCATACCCAACCGCTGCGAAGATCAATAGCACGAGTTGCAGACCATAAATCATCCTGCCCCCTTCGGCTCCCACCCCAGCGAGGTGTATACCCCAGCGCCGCTACTAAATTCCGAATCAGACCCCTCGAATCGATCTTGATGGGTCCGAATCACATTACAATGGCGCAAGAAGTAAACCTGCCAGATGGGATTCGGAGGTCACCACTGGCTGACCCCCTGACTCCTCATACCAAGGGGATAGGTCTGAGGTCCGGCGTCAACCGAAGGAGTGCAAGATCTCGCGGAGTCTCTCCTCCGAGATCTGGTGGGCGATATCGAGGACCTCGGTCTGACTACCACCATGGATTGTCGGTGGCCCATACCGGGGTGCGAATGAGGTGGATGTGGTATGGGAGTCGGGCTCGAAGATCAGCCGACCTGACCATCCACCAGTGCCCTCCCAACTCTCGACCCGTACCCGCCACCTCGTTCCGAGGGCGTAGATCCGGCAGACCGTTACAGTTCCAGACGCGCCGCCACCCGATTCCATCAGGCCAAAACGCATCTCTCCCCCCTCTCGCTGGTGATCGGATCTGTGGGAACGCCCCGCAGGATATCCAGATCCCTCACCTGTGCAAGGGATGTGCCGAATATTCTATCTAGAAGATACTGATCCCGAAGTACCTCTTGGGGTGCTCGCGGAGGTCGACGGCTAGAGTCCTGATCTCCTTCAGTGTATAGGTGAGTTCGTGGAAGAGGGTGGTATCATTGACGAGACGGCCGAGTGTGCCGTTCCCTTCGTCGACCTTCCTGATGACCGAAGCGAGGGGGATGAGCGACTCCTCCATCGCATGTGCTGCCCGTCCGAGGGCACGTGCTCCCCCCTCGAGTTCCTCGAGTGAGCTGGCCAGAGCGGCCCCAGGTTCATTCTCCTCGATCCCTTCGAGTGTACGTCGCAGGGCGATCGTTGCGTGGTGCAGTTCGGTGAAGGCGTCCCTGAGTGCGGCGACACTCGCTGGTAGGATCGCCGAGGTCGCGTGGAGGTCCTCGACCGCGCTCTCTGAGAGTAGGTACTCGGCGCTCTCGAGGAGTGAGCCCGCCCGATCGCCGATGTCGGTCATCAACTGAGGTAGAGGGGTCATCATCGATCCACTGATCGTATCCCCCTCCTCGAGGGAGACGACAGCGAGTCCTGGGAGGAGATCGATCTCACCAGTCCCGAAGATATCGGTCTGGACGGTAGCTCTGGTGTCGGCGGGCAAGACGATCCCCTGGCGGAGTCTGAGGCGGACCGCCACCTCTCGTGGTGGCAGGAGCTCTACGCTCTGTACACTCCCCACATCGACCCCATGTAGGACGACCCGGTCCCCGCGCCGGAGCCGCGCCCCATCCTCCATCATCACGACGAGTTCGAGGCCATGCCTCTCCCAGGGCGGATCCCCCAGTAGGAAGAAGAGGCCCGTGACCGCGAGGATACCCGCACCGACCACCATCACTCCTAGCGCCGCCAACCTCTTCCCATTAGCCCTGATCACTTCCGCGCTCCAGAGACCTTTTTGATTCCGACAGGGACTACGGCGATTATTATACCAAACCTGCGAAGACCTGTCACCACCCCACTGGGGAACTCACCCCTTGGGGAAGGCCTTGAGGAGGGGGATGAAGAGGAGGTCGAGGACCATGAGGACGAGGGTCGTCGTCACGACAGCGCGCGTCGTCGTCTTACCGACCCCCTCTGCCCCACCAGTCGCCTCGAGACCGATGAAACTAGAGAGGAAGGTGATCGTGATCCCAAAGACCATCGCCTTCAGGATCGAGTAGACGAGGGCGAAGGGATAGAAATAGAAACGCATCCCATAGATCACATCGGCCGAGGTCAACCCATCGATGAAGATCAGCCCCGTTATCCATCCAGAGGCGATCCCGACCGCATTTGCCAGGATCACGAGTGGCGGCAACACGACGAGGCCTGCTAGGACCCGGGGCACGATCAGGACTGGTACTGGATCCCGACCGAGGGAGTAGAGGGCATCGATCTGTTCACTGACCCTCATCGAGGCCAGTTCAGCGGCGATACTCGCCCCGACACGTGCAATGATAGTGATTGCGGTCAGGACGGGTCCCAACTCGGTCAGGACACCAGCGACGAGGACAGTCCCGACGACCCAGAGTGGGACCGAGCCGGTGAACTGGGTGACCGCCTGCATCGCGACGACCGCACCACCGAGCGCTCCCATAGCGAGGACGAGGGGCAGGGAGTGCACCCCCATCTGGTAAGCCTGTCGGATCGTCGCATTGAGGTATCGACGTGGTCTTGGGAGAGCCCTGAGGATCGCCCAGGCGAGGAGTGCTACCCTGCCCTGTGTCTCCAACCACCGGCGGACTCTGCCTGGTTGCGCCGGTGCTACTACTCCCTCAGGCATCTGGCGCAGTTCGTCGTCCTCTGAGCGCGCGCCAGATATAGTAGACTGGGATCCCCGAGGCGATCACGCCGAAGCTGATCATCGTCGTCCCCGGCTGGCGAATCAGTGAGTTGAGGAGCATCGCGAGTGAGGCGAGCATGAAGATGAGGGGGACGACCGGATAGCCGACCGTACGATATGGCCTCTCGATATCGGGGTGGCGGCGCCGCAGGATGAATACTGCCGCGACCGAGAGGAGGTAGAAGGGCCAGATCCCAAGGATGAAGGCATCGGCCAACTGCTCGAAGGTCCTGACCGAGACGTAGATCACGCCGAGCCCCGCCGCGAGGCCGATCGCCATGTATGGTGTCTTGAAGCGGGGGTGGACCGCTGCGATCGGACGGAAGAAGAGACCATCGTCTGCCATCGCGAAGAAGATCCGTGGCCCCGTCATCGTAGAGCCATTTAGTGCCCCGAAGGCCGAAACCATCACCATCGCGGCGACCACCGAGGCACCCGCCGTCATGAAGATCTTTTCTGCGGCGGCGGTTGCCACGAGCTGTGACTCTGCCATCTCTCCGACGGGGATCAGGTAGAGGTAGGCGAGGTTGATGAAGAGGTAGACGACGACGATCGCGAGTGTTCCCCCGAGCAGAGCACGCGGGAGGGTACGGCCCGGATCTCGGACCTCCCCTGCCATGAAGGTCAGATCGGCCCAGCCATCGTAGGCCCAGAGGACAGCGATCAGCGCGACACCGAACCCACCCCATGAGAGGGGCTGGAAGGCGACTGGCTCGGCGAATGCCCCCGTCGTACCATCCCCTAGTAGGAAAGCGAGGCCAGCTAGCCCGACGAGGGCAGCAACCTTGGCGACCGTCGAGACATTCTGGACGAGTGCGCCCCAGGAGACCGATCTAATATTCGCGAGGGCCAGGATGATGATCCCTGCAGCAGCGAGTCCCCTGACCGGGAAGAGGTGTTGGACCTCCGCTGGGATCAGGTAGTGCAGGTATTCGGCAAAGATCATCGCGATCGCGCCGAGGGCTGAGGGCCTGATCACGAGGAGCTCGGTCCAGCCGAAGAGGAAGGCGGGCACGGGGCCATATGTCTCTTTGAGGAAGACGTAGATCCCCCCCGTTCGGGGGAAGATAGTCGCGAGCTCGGCTAGTGTGAGTGCGCCAAAGAGGGCGACGAGAGCGCCAGCGACCCAGATCAGCATGATCGACCCGACCGAGCCGACCTCTACTGCGATCGAGCTTGGGACCCTGAAGATACCACTCCCGATCGTCGAGCCGACGAGGACTGCGGCGGCGCTCCAGACGCCTAGCCTTCGAGGCAATCTCTCGGTGCGTGCGCCATGCTCCGGTCCGGCAAGCGTCGTATCGGTCAGGGGGCCACCTCTGTCGAGCAGATGGATTTTGGGGAGGAGATTTTGGAAACGAAAAAATGGACCTGGCCGGGCTTGAACCGACGACCTCCGCAGTGCAAGTGCGGCGCTCTCCCAACTGAGCTACAGGCCCATGATAACGACCGGACCACCGTCCGGACAGCCATTAATTTATATCTTTTCTATCCCTAGGTCAACACTCTGAGACCACCCTTTACAGGAGAGTGAGGTAGGGTTATATTTTTCGATCCTCCGCAGGGTCGACATCTCGTCGATTGCGGTGGCGCCCGGTGCGGGGGGCGATCTCGAAAGACCCGCGGAAAGACGCGATGCTCGATTGGTACGGACATACCGGACCTCGACGTCAGTCCCAAATCAGAGGAGTACGGTATGCGTACCACAGGAGTTGTGAAGTGGTTCAATGACACCAAGGGTTTTGGCTTCATCACGCCCGAGGATGGTTCCAAGGACTGCTTCGTCCACCATTCAGCGATCCAGGGCTCGGGTTTCCGTTCACTCGCCGAGGGTGATCGGGTCGAGTTCGACGTGATCGTCGAGCCGAAGGGTCCGAAGGCACAGAACGTCGTTCGGATCGACTAAGCCTGAAGACGACGGTTGGCGTCGACCCGATGCCTATCGCGAGCCCGGTCCGGTACCACTGGACCGGGCTTTCTTCATCCTCGCCCTACCCTTCCTGACCCTATGAAGAGGAGTACCCGATGTTGAGGGACGACGCATTGAGGGACAAAGTGATCCTCGTAACGGGAGGTGGATCGGGTCTTGGACTCGCGATGTCGAAGCGGTTTGCTGAGCTCGGAGCCAGGGTCGCAATAGCGAGCCGCTCCAGCGATCGACTCGAGGAGGCCGCCAAAGAGATCGATCCGAGTGGCGAGCGAGTCTTCACCTATCAGGCCAATGTGCGGGAGTTCGAGGAGGTCGAAGCGCTGGTCGGAGCGGTCGTCGAGTGGGGCGGCGGGATCGATCGGCTCGTCAACAATGCCGCCGGTAACTTCCTAGCCTCGACTGAGGAACTCTCACCTGGCGGATTCAATGCGATCGTCCAGACTGTCCTCTATGGCTCCTTCAATACGACCCTTGCCTGTGGCCGCTACTGGGTCAGAGAGGGACGGGAGGGTGGGATCCTCAATATCGTGACTACCTACTCTTGGACCGGGTCGGCCTTCGTCGTGCCATCAGCCGCCGCGAAGGCTGGTGTCCTCGCGATGACAAGGTCCCTCGCCGCTGAATGGGGCGCCTATGGGATCAGGGTCAATGCGATAGCGCCAGGTCCCTTCCCTACCGAGGGCGCCTGGTCGCGGTTGATCCCGACCCCTGAGCTCGAAGAGATGATGAGGTCCCGTATCCCAATGGGGAGGTTCGGTGAGCCCCGCGAACTCGCGGAGCTCGCCGCATTCCTCCTCTCCGATGCAACCCCCTACCTAACTGGGGAGGTCGTGACGATCGATGGCGCCGAATGGCTCGGTGGGGGTGGCCAGTTCAACTGGCTCCTCCAGGTCCCGCGCGATGAGCTGAGGGAGCTGATGCGGGCGATGCGGGGGGCCCGATGACCAGCTAGAATGACTAGCCAGGCCTAGGTACCTAGGCCTCGATGACCATCGTCCTCGCGATCGAGTCACCGAGTCGACGTCCTTCTGAATCAGTGAGGACCTTGATGATCTCGACGATGGCCAAGCCCATGGTCACCACTGCCAGCATCGCCGCCAACAGCCACCCTATGAAGGGGATGAAGATGAGGATAGAGACAGGGGCTCCGAGAGCGAACATCCAATTTCTGCGAGTTGAGGCCCCAATGCTCATCGGTCTACCATCCACCGACACTACTCGAAGGCCGAAGGCTGCTTTACCGGGGGATCTGTAACCCAGGGCGACGATACCATCCCTCAGGAGCCAGAGGACTGCCACAATAAAACCACCTATGAATGGGATTAGTCCCAATACCGCTAGGATGATGGCGTCGATCAGAAAAGCACCCACTCGCTTACCGGTGTTCGCCTTGGCAAGTGTCACCGGAGTCGTGCTCTGAGTCGAGCCCCCTGCCATTGCTTCCGTCCTCAGACGCTCCTCTGACATGACTACCTCCCTTGATGGTTAGAGCTGATGATTTGAATGAGCTGATCCTCACCCGATCCTTAGACCACGACTGCGATCCTCCTTGAGAAGATATGATCCTATAGGATGGAGGCCGGCTATTATGAACCGAGTCAGGTCCAATATAGACTGCATGGTCGTACTGCGCTACTAGCCATCGGCCGAACCGTCGCCGCTTGCGCATGGTATTGTTCGCACAGACACCTTCGCCATAAAAGAGGCATGTCATCATCAGCTATATCGCACTCGTCCTAGGGACGCCTAATAGATGGGTCGAGTCGGCTCCCGGTCATTAGGCGCGGCTCACCCTTTACACGATACCCCCTACCCCCTACCTTCAGGGGAGAGCCCGAAATCAGATGACCGGACCAGGAGGCAGAAGATGTCGACGAATCCCAACTCACCTATCGTTGACCCTCTCAATGAGCTACTCGCGAGCAGCTATGCCCTCTACCTCAAACTCCAGAACTATCACTGGAATGTCAGAGGCCCACTATTCACCACTCTCCATGACCTCTTCGAGGAGCAGTACACCGAACTCGTCGACGCGATCGATGAGATCGCCGAAAGGATCCGGACCCTCGGGGAATTAGCACCAGGTAGCTTCACCGACTTCTCTCGGCTGAGCGTAGTCGAGGACGAGACAGGTCGTCCCGATGCCGAGACGATGATCCGCACCCTCATCGCAGACCACAGAGCGATCGCTACCTCGGCCAAGAAGGTGGTCGAGGCGGCGAATGCGGCCGATGATTACGCGAGTGAGGACCTCGCGGTCGGGAGGATCGCTGCGCATGAGAAGAATGCCTGGCTCCTCGAGAGCCACCTAGAGTAAAGCTGACTAGAGCCAAGCTACCTAGAGTGAGGTGACCTATTTATACGACGAGGTGTAGGACCGCACCCGCGCGCGCTACGACTAGTGCTCTGATTCCTATCCTGACCTCGATCCTCACGTTAGTAGTAGCGGCGTGTGCGGGAACGAGTCCTGACGACGAGGCCTCGGTCCAGGGTAGGTTCGGTGCCGGTAAGTCACCGGCTGCTGCGGAGATCGCCGCCGAGCTCACGGGGCAGGACTACGCCTCGTCGTCTACTGGAGTCATAGCGATCGAGAATGTGACGGTCATCCCTATGGACCGGGAGCGAAGACTCGCTGGCCATACTGTCCTGATCGAGGATGGAAGGATCACCGCACTCGCGCGCCAGGGGAGGGTAGCCATCCCCGAAGGCGCGACCCTGATCGATGGGACGGGCAGATACCTGATCCCGGGACTTGCTGAGATGCACGCGCATATCCCTTCGTCGAGGGAAGGGGTCGAGGCGATGGAGCGGGTCCTCTTCCTCTATGCGGCGAATGGGGTGACCACCGCGCGCGGGATGCTCGGCGATCCGGCGCACCTAGAGCTCCGGGCGAGGGCGGCACGGGGCGAGATCATCTCACCGCGGATCTATACGAGTGGACCATCCTTCAATGGGAACTCGACGCCCGATCCCGAGACGGCCCGGGCGCTAGTCGTTTCACAGCTCGAAGCGGGCTACGATTTCCTCAAGCTGCACCCTGGCCTCTCCCGCGAGGTATTCGACGCGATCGTCGAGGCTGCAGATGAGGTCGGGATCCCCTTCGCGGGTCATGTCTCTGCGGATGTCGGCCTCGATCCGACACTCGCGGCGCGGCAGGCATCGATCGATCACCTGAACGCCTATATCGAGGCTCTAGCCGGATTTGGTGATGGCTTCGATACGCAGGATGCGGGCTTCTTCGGGTACGGTATGATCGACGACGTCGACTATGACCTGATCCCCGAGCTCGCGCGCCGGACGGCAGAGGCAGGGGTCTGGAATGCACCGACCCTCTCCTTCATCGAGCATATCTATGATGCCTTCAGCCCCGCAGAGATGGCAGCGCGCCCTGAGATCAGGTATATGCCGCAGAGGACGGTCGAGGGTTGGGTACGCCGGAAGGAGATGACGCAGAGTTCGCCGAGCTTCTCGCGGGAGAAGGCGGACGAATACATCGCACTCCGCCGTGAACTCGTCCGTGCCCTTCATGAGGCGGGCGCGGGGATCCTCCTAGCCTCCGATGCGCCACAACTCTGGAATGTCCCTGGCTTCTCACTCCAACACGAGATGAGGCTGATGGCCGAGGCGGGGCTCACACCCTACCAGATCCTAGAGACGGGGACGAAGAACCCGGCCCGTTATTTCGGGACCGACGAGTGGGGTATGATCCGGGAGGGGGCTATCGCGGACCTCGTCCTCCTCGAAGCCGACCCCCTCGCTGATATCGCGAATACCGCACAGCTCGCGGGAGTCGTCCTCCGAGGCCGATGGCTATCGAAGGAGGAGATCGAGGCCCGACTCGAAGGTATCGTGAGCGAGGTCCGCGGCTGACCCCCTAATACCTACTACTGCCCAAAGGCCGCTGCGCCCCCTACGATCGGGAGCTCTAGGAGTGTCCCATCGAGATCGATCGTGAGCTCGGTCCCCGGCTCGGGCCAGAGGGTGAAATCACGATCACTCGAAAAGATCATCAACCCGATCTGAGCACCGGCGGGTATGACCTGATCATCGGGCTGGAGATCGAAGGTGACCTCGACGAACTCACCGGGGACGAGGGGCTCCTCCTCCCATAATGAGTTCCGATTCCTTGGGTCGGCCCAACCGCGCGTGATCAGGTCATCGGTCAGACGGCGACTATTCGTCCAGGGGAGGGCGACGAGCCAGACCGAGAGATTCGCTGCCGGTCGATCTGCTGCCATCCTGATCGTCACCCTCGGTGTCCCAGAGATATGGATCGGATCGGCGAGTGGTGGCGTCGCATAGAGTAGCCGATGCGAGGACCACTCGGCCCGGGCGAGGGAAGCGCCACCGAAGGAATGGTTGTCGACCAGGGTCTCTAAGGTGCCCGTACCGCCCGTACCAGTATGCTCTGGCGCGGTGTCCAGTCTGCCACCCGCGACCAGTTCGAGGCGGCCGATCCCATTGATACCCGCTCCCTGGGCCCTCTTCGAGCCCTCCACCAGCCTCGGCCTGAAGAGGACGGGTGCGGCCTTCGGGTTCGGGTAGTCCTCGTAGGGCGTCGGCTCGAGACGGTTGTCCTCCTCCCTCACTATCCACGCTTTCGGCCCATCCTCGACCCCATTCTCGATCCCATAGAGGAATCTGGTGAACCACTTGTTCATGAGTTCGAGGGGTGGTGCCCCCCCATGTCCACCCTGGTGGAAGTAGTAGAGGAAGGGCACCCCCCTCTCCCTGATCGCCTCGATGGCGCGGACACTGTGTTCTGGCTTGACATTCCAATCGTTGAAGGCGTGTGCCATCAGGGTCGCTGCCTTCAAGGAATCGAGCTCGGTCAGGAGATCACGTGTAGCCCAGAACTCATTGTAATCCCCTGTCTTCCGGTCCATCCCAGGCACGAGGATCCGATCCCTGATCGTCTCGTTACAATAGTCACGGCGGGCAGGATCGCCGCTATTCACATAGTCGTAGAGGAAATCGATATCCTCACCGAGCCACCCACCGGGGTGGACGACTAGCCCATTCGATCGGTAGTACCGGTAGTATGAGGTATTGGGCGCGACGGGTATGATCGCCTCGAGTCCATCGACTCCGGTCGAGGCGGCGGCCAAGGCGAGGGTCCCATTGTAAGAGGTGCCGGTCATCCCGACCTTACCAGTCGACCATTCGGCCCTGACCTCATCATCACCGTCGGGCGTCGTGAAGGCACGGGCCCGGCCATTGAGCCAATCGATCACCGCCTTCGGGGCGAGCGCTTCCTCTACCCCTCCGACTGTGGGACAGCCCTGTGAGAGACCCGTACCCGGCGCCTCGGAGTGGATGACCGCGAAACCGCGCGGGACCCAGTCACTGACATGAGAGTTCGAGATCCCTGGCCTGACCCTCTGCTGGACTGGAGGCTGATTGATCCGAGGGCGCGGCTCCTCATCGAGCTCCTGCCGGACATCCCAGAGATACTCACTCCCTGCCGAACCACCTGAGTAATAGGGGCTCGACTCATAGATGACAGGGACCTTCAACCCCTCAGTCTCAGTCTGACGAGGTCGAACGATCGCGAGGTGGACTCGATCGGGTCGCCCATCCCCATCGAGATCGAACTCGGTCTCGACCCAGACCTCCTCACGGATCCAGGTACTACTATCGGCGAAGGCAGGGACGATCTGTGCCTGACCATCCACGAAGATCGGACGAGCCCCCGTCGTATCGGAGACGACAATATCCCCGGCAGATACCGGAGGGGCCACCAGCCCCACCAGCGTCCCCCCCAGGAATAGGGACAGAGCGAGGCGACGGAGCGACTCACCCCACCGACTGACTGGGCCGACCCCCAGCCCCTTCACTATTTCTCTCATCTCTAGATCGCTTCAGAGGTCCAAACCAAAGTGAGGTAGCCACCGACTCAGGAGACCAAAGCGAGCTCCTGCGCGGCAAACTCCTTCAATTTACGGAGGAATGCCTGCGTCGCCAGGCAGAGGTGCCGATCAGACCTCCGGATCACACCAACACTCCGCCAAGGCGTCGCTGGGGCGAGGGAGACCAGATCGAGGCCGGGGAGATCACCGACCCTCTCTAGATAACCACGTGGAAGGAGGGTCACACCGAGACCAGAGCGGACCGCCGCACAGATACTCTCGACCGAGGAGATCTCCGCCACTACCCCTCCCTCATAGGACTTCCCCAGAGCTGGACCAAGGACCGCACCGATCCCGACACGGAGACAGAAACCCTCCGGTGGGACGATCAGGGGGAGCTCTGACAACTCCTCGACACCAACCACCGCGCCGACCAAGTGATGACCCTCGGGGACGACGAGGACCAACTCCTCCTCGTACAAGGAGCGCGCATCGAGGGCGCTATGCTGCACCGGGAGATAGGTGATCCCAAGATTGACCCGGCCAGAGAGGACCGACTCGACGACACCAGCCGAACTCTCCTCATGGATCCGAACGACGACTCCAGGATGAGTACGCCGGAAGGAGGCGAGGAGATCCACGACCAAGACTAGATTCGCAGTGTGGACCGCCGAGATCGAGAGTTCGCCACCAACTGTGCCAGAGACCTCCTCCACCGCCAATCTGGCATTCTCGACCTCACGTAAGATACGCTCCGCATGGGAACGGAGGACCTGACCCGCAGTCGTCAACTCGATACCAGTCGTAAGACGGTCGAAGAGGGGCGTACCAAGCTCCTCCTCCAGAGCTCTAATCTGTTGAGAGAGCGCAGGCTGCGAAACAGAAACCGCCTCCGCCGCACGGGTGAAATGACGATGCTCAGCGACCGCAAGGAAATACCTGAGCTGCCTGATGTTCATAAGTCAGACCTATGATAACTATCAGCAACGATTATTTGACCTAACTGAGCCTTATCATTATGATCGATGGGCGATGTCGCAAGGGCTACGTTCCCTACTCTCTCATCATGACCCTGTAGATCTGGAGGTTACTCATGCTCAGGAGTTCTTTCAGGGCGTCTCGGGAGTGGATCCGGACGATCGGCCTCGCGACTCTGGTCGCGGGCTTCCTCTGTGCGACCCCCCTTTCGGCGCAGGTTCCCGGTCCTCTGGCCCAATTCGATACGTATATAGTTGCCACTCATTTCTTACGTGACGAGTCGTATGAGACCCATCACTATTTCAAGCCACTACGTGATGGCGTCCTCCAGGGCCTCGTCTTCCGGACCGCCGAAAGTGGTGCTCCCCTGATCGAGGTCGAGTGGGCGATCTCGCAGGAGGTCTTTGACCGTCTCCCTGACTGGCAGAAGGAGTTCTGGCATCCCCTTGCTCCCGCGGTCGATGCGGGTCGCGTCCGTCTCCCGGGCCTCTCTGGGGAGGAGGAGCGCGAGATGTTGGCCACGGTCCGTGGTCTCTATGCCCAGACTCTGAATCTCGCTGGATTGCGGGACGAACTCCCGGTTGGTCTCGAGGGTGTCGCGATGGTGACCCATATCACTCGCGCTGAACTCCTCGCCTGGCTGCGGGGTGGAGGTCGGTCCCTGCGCTGGTAGTCGATGGTGTTCCTTTCCATATCAACTATGGCGCTTCACTCGAGGATCTCCGCTGCCCCCCACATCGGTCCCGGCCTGTGCACCCTCGTGGTCCCTGGGCCGGGACTTTCCTTCTCGGTCTTCCTGTGCTCCTGTGGTAGCTCCTACCCCGTCGTCGCTTTCGAGAAGAGATTGAGGACGACGACGCCTGCGACTATCAGCCCGATCCCGAGGACACCTGGCAGATCGAGTCGCTGTCCGTAGATGAGCCAGGCGAAGAGGGTGATCAGTACTACTCCCACCCCCGACCAGATCGCATACGCGATACCGACTGGTATCGTCTTGAGTGTCAGAGAGAGGAAGTAGAAGGCAGCGGCGTACCCGCCGGCGACGGTGAGGGATGGCCAGAGCCTCGTGAACCCCTCACTCGCCTTGAGTGCCGATGTTCCGATGACCTCTGCGATGATCGCGAGTACGAGTAGACCCCAATCCTTCATTCTCTAATATCCCTGTCCTCATATCTCTATATCCATAGCGCGGCCCTCCAACGCTGAGCGCTGAACTCTGCCACGTCACCTCGGAGTCCGCAACCCTGAGAGTGAGTCGAGGATCAGGTGAAGAAGGACGGCCTCCTCTTCCAGGCACCCCGTGTGAAGTCTGGGACCTCGACCGGCTGACTCCCACTCGCGATCGATCTCTCGCTCAATTCCGCGACGGCGCTCCAGGCAGCGCCGTCGTATACATCGATATCCATTGGCTCCCCCTTCTGGAGGGCGTAGATCAGCCGGTAGTCCTCGATATAGTCCATCCCCCCATGGCCTGCGCCGCGCGCTGCCGAGGCGAGTTCCTTCCAGAAGGGGTGCTCGAACTCTTCGTAATAATCGGCGAGTGGCTCCCACCGGTGTGCAGGGCTCCGGCCCTCGATATGGATCTTCTCCTCGGGGTACTTCCTGACCACACCCTTCGTCCCCTGTAACATGATCTTACGTGTGTAGGGGCGCGGCGAGTTCGTGTCGTGGGTCACGAGGATCGTCTGGCCCCGCTTCGTCCTGATCATCGTATTCACGACATCGCCGAGGGCGTACTCCTGTCGGGCGTGGTGGTGGTCGGGCCCGAGATGCTCCTCAGCCCAGAGGTTGAGTCCACGTGCGGGCGAGGCGATCGAGACGAGGTAGTCGAACTGGTTGCCACGATTGATATCCATCCACTGCGCGACCGGTCCGAGCCCATGGGTCGGGTAGAGGTCTCCATTACGGCGGATCGAGTGCTCGATCCTCCAGTTCCCCTCGTAGAAATCGGTCAGCTTGAGGTGTCTCAGGTCGTGCAGGTACCCGCATTCAGCGTGCAGGAGTTCACCGAAGAGTCCCTCGCGGACCATCTTGAGGATCATCAACTCGAGCCGATCGTAGCAACAATTCTCCATCATCACGCAGTGGCGCTGGGTCTCCTCTGCGGTCTCGACGAGTTCCCAGCACTCATCGATCGTGACGGCGAGTGGGATCTCGGTCGCGGCATGCTTCCCACTCCTCATCGCAGCGAGGAGGACGGGGGCATGGAGTTCCCAAGGAGTAGCTGTGAAGACGAGGTCGATATCATCCGACTCGCAGAGCCTCAGATAATCCTCCGGGCCACGAGTATAGAGACGCGGCTCAGGGCGTCCCGCCTCGACTACCATCTTCCGCGAGCGCTCCGCATTGTCGGGGTTGATATCGCAGATCGCGACGATATCTACCCCATCGATCGCGAGGAAGTTACGGACATGACCGGTCCCCTGGTGTCCGACACCCACGAAGCCGATCCGTACCCGCTCGAGTGGGGGCGCCCTGAAGAGCCCGCCATCGGGGTCGGGGTATGGTGCGCGCCCCCTCCTTCCCAACTCGGTCGGATCGATCAAGCCATCCCCCAGCCCCGCGGCATCGAGGTGGGGTGTGATCAACCCGATACCGAGCCCTGCAGCGGTTGCGGTCTTGATGAACTTCCGGCGATCGAATGACTCGCTCATCGTCGTTCTCCCTCTTCAGATTAGAATTCTCGTCGCTCAGATACTCAGTCCCATCGACTCATGACGTGTCTGGCAGGAAACTCAAATGATTCGATCAAGCTCCCATCCCTCCCGGTGAGAGTCACCTTCAGATTCGTCATCGTGGCATCGACCCATCCCCAGAATGGTTGGTGCATCACAATGCCCCGGAAGGGCGCCTCTTTGACGCGTTGCTCACCCTCGAGGTGTTCTTCAAACCATCTGAGTTCCTCCTCCCTATAGGCGGCGAGACGATTCAACTCAGCATACACATTGGTGTCATCGGGCTTGTCTTCACCCGTATCGAGGACAATGAGGTGTATCGGCCCATGATCCCTGGCATAGTATTATTTCCCCTCATGTATAGGTATGTACTTGAAGAGCTCGCGTGCATAAGGACCTCGGAGTTCATGGTTTCCCCTAGCGAAGGCGAGGGTTTTTTCGTGTCCGAGTGCGGCACTCGACGGAGAGTCCCTTCTCTGGCCAATAGGCCTTGAGCTTTACTACTCGCGTAGAGATGACGCGGTACTGGTAGTTCCTCCCCGGCTCTAAGCCAGTCAGACGGACTGTGTGGAGGGTGCCGACGGGGATCAGGCCATGCTTGACCGGCTCGACCTCGAAGGCTAGGCCCCCATTTTCAGGGCCATAGACGACTTTGGAATGGGCAGGCGTATCGGTCATCCAGACGATCGTGACCGAAGTCTCCCCTGGATCGACCAGGTAGGGCCCTTGGGTGATCACAGGCCTCGTCTCATGGACCACGAAAGGCTCATGTTGAGCATAGATTGGTCCGCTGATCCCCGCGAGGGAAAGTATCAGTACTGCCGTCGAAATGATACGAAATGGTGTCATCGTCCTCAGAGGTCAGATCTCTTGGAATCAGTGCCCCGTCACCATATCTCTCACCCCATAGAAGGCCCGTGCAAGGCGGCCGATCGAATGGTTATAGTAGATGGTCACAACGATCCCGATCCCTAGTAAGGTCGCGGCAGCGAACTCACCGAGCCCCCGGCGAAGCCGAGGACATGGGTGATGAGAGCGAGGTCGCCGCATCCGGTATCCCCAGACCTCGTCGTCTCGTCGTAGCTCATAGGACCCTTCTCGTGCCCGGCGCCGGACTCGTCTCGAAAAAGATCGCGCGCCCTGCGCTCACTGGGAAGGCGGTCTCATAGGCGCTCCTCCATCCCTCGAGGAACTTGCGGGTTTGCCCCTCCTCGACTAGTGCCCAGACACTCCCGCCAAACCCGGCGCCGAAGGCCGAGGCCGCGGTCGCACCGAGGTTCCGGGCAGATCTCTGGAGGAAAGTCGTCTCTTCGACCTGATTCTGGAGCCCGGTCTCGGCGAGTCTCTGGGAGTGGTCGACGATCTCACCGAAGGCCTCGAGGTCGGCCCCTTCGAGGGCGCGAAAGGCGGCCGGCACATACTCGAAGGTCTCGGCCCTGAACTGTTCGAGGCGCGCGCGCATCTCTGCGGGCTTGTGCCGCGAGGTATCCTCACCCGACCCGATCAGGTCGTAGAGGAGGTCGTAGGCATCGGGTCGGGCGCTGAGGGCTGCGCCGAGGGTGAGGTCGGAACGTTGCGTCGTCCTATTCCAGAGTTTGAGGAGTGCGGCACTCACCTCGACGGCATAGTTGTAAGGACGCTGTGCGGCCCCTCCCTTCGAGGCATGGACCCCTGAGGAGGCGATGACGAAGGTATACCCAGCTGGCAACCTGACCGCGCCCTCGAAGGAGACTGGCGCGAAGGCGAATCGCACCAGGTGATCGGCTCGGGAGCAGAGGATCGCGGTCTGGTCCTGGCTCCCACCCTGAGTTCCGACTCCCCGGTCCCCTGCGAGCCCCTTGTAGCCCCTCCCATTTTCGACCGCACCGAGGTAGTCACCGAGTTCGGTCAGCCCCCCGACTGACCTGCGGAAAGCTGGTTCGGAACCGAGCCGGTTGACGACGGCGAGGGCGAGGAAGATCCCGACGACGAAAGCACTAGAGCTACTCAGCCCTGCAGCTCGTGGCAGATCGCTCTGGAAGACGATATCGGCTCCGACTCGCGCCTCGGGGAAATTCCGAGCGAGGCGTCGGACGACCGTGGTCGGGTAAGCCCTCCACCCACTGATGTCCGGTGGCAGTTCGGCGTTGAGTGGGCTATTTGCGCACTGGCCGGTACTCAGGTCGGTCACTGTGACGAGCTGGTCGGCCCTTGGCGCAGTCGCGATCGTGAACCCGCGCTCAGCGGCGGCGAGGAGGCTCCTGCCCCCGGCATAATCAGTGTGTTTCCCGAGGACCTCGATCCGCCCCGGAATATAGAAGATCGCGACCCTCTTCCCTGCCGATATCCCCAGCCGCAGGAGTCCATCGAGTGCGGCTCTTTCTCGTGGCCCGAGCCATGGTTCCTCGAGTGCCTCATCTAGGGTCCAGCCGAGCTCCGCGCCGAGCAGCTCATCGAGTCCAGCCCTCATCTCGACCCTCATAGCTCGATGCGTGCGTGATGGAGATATTTGGCTACCATCGGGATATCGGCCCGGGTCGAGAGATCGAGGACTGGTTCGGTAGTCGGTATCACCTCGAACTCGGTACCCAGCTCCTCGATAGCGTACCTGACAGCGTCTGGTATCTCGTACTCTCCGCGCGGTGATGGGGAGATCGCACGAGCCGCCTCGAAGATCTCCGATCCGAAACGCCAACAGGTCATACTGATGAGGGCCCGGTCGATGAGCGCTCGGTATGTCGCCTCGTCGGGCTTCTCGATGATCTCGGTAAGGCGCCCCCTCTGATCGGTGAGGAGTAGGGCGAAGGCCCTGATCCTCTCCCTCGATATATTCCCTTTCGAGAGACCTTCGACCGAGAACCCGGCGAGTCCGGCTCCCCCACCCCTGCGGAGCCTCTCGAGGAGAGGGGCGGGATAGTAGTTGTCCCCATTGAGGACGAGGAAATGCTCGCCCCCGCGCAGCCACTCTCGGACCTGTGCCTCCGCAGCGAGGAGTGCGTCTGCGGTCCCGAGCGGCTCCTCCTGGACCGCGAAAGAGATCGTGAGACCCGCTGTCGACAGCTCCTCGTAGTAGGAACGGATCGGGTCGTCCCCTGGCCTGACTATGAGGCAGACCTTCTCGTATCCCGCTATCCCTAGCGCGCTCAGGGTATAACTGAGGAAGGGGTGCCCAGCGAAGGGGATCAATCCCTTCAGTCCAGCCGCAGCGTACTCCTCTTGGACCGGTGTGATTTCGATATCTGCTCTGACGGGCTCTTGCATCCTGGTGCCCCGTCCCGCAGCGAGGACCACCGCTGATCTCATGGCTCGCTCCCTGGCGTGAGCGTATCTCGGCTCGCCGGCACCGCTACGGGCGAGATGGCGATCGTCTTCCAGATCCGGGTCAGGAGGATGAACCCCGTGAGACTCAATATACCGACTAGGAGTGCGCGTCGATACTCACCGTAGATCGTGTACCCGATCGTGAAGAGTGCTGAATAGATCGCTACCGAGCCGACGAGCATCGTGAGGATCCCGCGCGGCACCTCCCAGGCCGGTGCGGTCCCCGGCCCACCATCGTCTATCCCTGTACTCGCCGCCACCCGCTGTGCGATCTCCCTCCACCCCGGTCCCCCCGGCCGAGTCAACTGGTAGAAGTCGACGAGTGTCTCTCTCGCCGCGGGTCTACCGATGAAGGTCGCCCCCACCCAGGCGATCGTAGTGATCCCCACTCCGAGGAGGAGCTTGGTCGTCGACGATAATGCGAGGAGTGGGAAGAGGCGCGGGTGTAAGAGTTCGAGGTAGACAGCGATGATGAAGGAGACGGTCATCGCGGTCAGCTCACTCGCGACATTGATCCTCCACCAGAACCAGCGGAGGATGAATAGGAGCCCAGTTCCCGCCCCGATCTGCAGTAGGATCTGAAAGGCCTGGAGCGCATTCTCGAGCCAGAGTGCTACGCCGGCAGCGAGGGTCATCAGGACGAGGGTCATCACCCTCCCTATGGTGACGAGACGTCTCTCGTCGGCGTCGGGCTCGACGAAGCGGTGCCAGAAGTCGTTCACGAAATATGATGCGCCCCAGTTCAGATGCGTCGAGATCGTCGACATATATGCCGCAGCGAGGGAGGCTATGACGAGTCCTAGGAGTCCGGTCGGCAAGAGGGTCAGCATCGCGGGATAGGCGAGATCGTGGCCGAGGATACTCTCTGAGATACCGGGGAAGGCCTCCCTGATCGAATCGACTGTGGGGAAGACGATGATCGAGGCGAGTGCGACGATGATCCAGGGCCAGGGTCTGAGTGCGTAGTGCGCGATATTGAAGAGGAGCGTCGCGGCGGTCGCGCCCCCCTCATCCCGGGCGGAGAGCATCCTCTGCGCTATATAGCCCCCACCCCCCGGCTCTGAGCCAGGGTACCAGACACTCCACCATTGGACGGCGAGGGGCAGGATCAGGAGTGGAACGAAGAGGTCTGTATCGGTCAGTTCGGGGAAGAAGGCGAGTTTACCAGCGACCTCGGGATGGGCGAGTAGTGCGTCTAGCCCACCCACATCAGGGTGTCTGACCGCGATGATCGCTGCCGCGATCGAGCCGACCATAGCGAGGAAGAAGAGGAGGAAGTCGGTGATCACGATCCCGCGGAGTCCGCCGAGCATACTGAAGAGTGCGGTCACTCCCCCAGCGATGATCACAGTAGCGAGTGGGGAGACCCCGAGCATGACCCCCGCGATCTTGATCGCAGCGAGGGTGACCGCCGCCATGATCATGACATTGAAGAAGACACCGAGGTAGAGAGCACGAAAGGCCCGGAGGAAGGCAGCGCCACGTCCTGAATAACGCAGCTCGTAGAACTCTAGATCGGTCGCGACCCCTGCCCTCCGCCAGAGCCGGGCATAGATGAAGACGGTCAGCATCCCAGTCAGGAGGAATGCCCACCAGACCCAGTTCCCGGCGACCCCATTCTGACGGACGATATCGGTCACGAGGTTCGGCGTATCGGTCGAGAAGGTCGTAGCGACCATCGAGACTCCGAGTAGCCACCAGGGCATATCGCGGCCTGAGAGGAAGTACTCGGTCGTATCCCTCCCCGCTCGTCTCGCGGCCCAGGCTCCAAGGGCGAGGGTGATCATGAAGCCGAGGGCGATGATCGTCCAATCAGCGGCAGCCAGTCTCATCTCGAATCGTCCTAGTGGCGGGGTGGAGGTCGGGTCCACTGGCTCTCCCGACGGTATCGATATAATATCAATAGCGTTGGAGCAAGCAAGTTGATCACAAGGAGTTCGGTGGGATGCACAAGTCGATCGAGTCCCTCCTCCGTGATGCCGAGGAGACAGGTCGCTCTCTCCCCGAGGTCGTCCTCGCCCTAGAGGCGCAGGAGAGTGGTCGTAGACCTGATGAGATACGCGACCGGATCAGGAAGACGCTCGGGATCATGCGCTCCGCGATCGAGGAGGGGTTACGCGGTGAGGTCAGGTCGGCCTCGGGGCTGACCGGGGGACGGTCGGCCCGACTCCTCGCCGACGGTCCGCGCCTCCTCGGGCCTAGGGTCACGACCCTCCTAGCCCGTGCGATCTCGACCCTCGAGGTCAATGCGGCGATGGGACTGATCGTAGCAGCTCCGACTGCAGGGGCGGCTGGGGTCCTGCCCGCGATCATGATGAGTGCAGGCGAGTTCCTAGAGGCCGATGAGGAGAGGCTAATAGATGCGATGCTCGTCGCTGGTGGGGTCGGTGGTGTCGTCGCTCATCGCGCCTCCCTCTCGGGGGCAGAGGGTGGGTGCCAGGCGGAGACAGGCACTGCGGCAGCGATGGGCGCAGCAGCGGTCTGCTGGCTCGGTGGTGGTACGAATGAAGAGGTCGCCACCGCTGTCGCCCTCGCCTTGCAGGGTATGCTCGGCCTGATCTGTGACCCGATCGGTGGACTCGTCGAGGTGCCCTGTATCTATAGGAACGCCTCTGCCGCGATGCAGGCGATAGCCGCTGCCGAGATGGCACTCGCTGGGCTCGACTTCCCGATTCCAGCCGATGAGGTGATCGATGTAATGGGCGAGGTGGGGCGGCGTATGCCGGTCGAGTACCGGGAGACCGCTCTCGGTGGTCTCGCTGCGACCCCTACGGCACGGCGTCTCATCCAGATCGAGCCGGTCCGCAGGCCCGCAGGTGCTTCTGTCTGACTCACGATGACTGAGGTCTGATCCATGGTATCTCTCTTCGATATCCTCGGCCCAGTGATGGTCGGTCCATCCTCCTCGCATACTGCTGGCGCCTGCCGGCTCGGTCTGATGGCGCGAGCGGTCCTCGGAGGGACCCCGGAGAAGGCGCTAATCGAACTACATGGATCCTTCGCGGCTACAGGTGAGGGCCATGGGACGCACCGCGCGATCGTCGGCGGACTCCTCGGCTTCGCACCGGATGACCTGCGGTTACGCGCTGCCTATGAGGAGGCCGAAAGAGCCGGGCTCGACTGGGAGTTCACAACGGTCGACCTCGGTGAGGAGGCGCACCCCAATACAGCCCGATTCGAGGTCGAGCGCGCCGGCGAGTCGGTCAGGCTAGAGGGCGCCTCGGTCGGGGGAGGGAGGATCGAGGTGACCGAGATCGATGGCTTCCAGGTTGCGCTCGGTGGAGATTATCATACCCTCGTCGTCCTCGCCCATGATACACCCGGCACGATCGCGACGATCGCAGGGATCTTCGCTGAAGATGGAGTCAACTTGGCGACGATGCGCGTCGACCGTACAGGCCGGAACAAGGATGCACTGATGACGATCGAGATAGATGAGCCGATCTCTGATGAGGCTCTAGAGAAGATCAGGTCCTTCCCCTGGCTCCGTTGGGTCCGGCGAGTCGAGCAGATCTCATAGATATCTCATAGATATGGTCAGTGGCTCCCATCCGACCGGTCTTCTGGTCGTACGAGAGCCACTACCACCCAACTACCTGAGGACCTACGGTTTAGATCTATCTACCTCTCGTTCCTCCGATCCTCGTAGGTCTTCGCGATCTTATGCAGGTGGTCGCGGATCTCCTTCGCCTTCTTCTTCGCCTCGTGCTCATCCTCCTCGGCGATTGCAGTCCGCAACTTCTCTATCTCCTCCTCGACCTTCTTGGCGAGGTCACGGTCGCGCTGAGTCAGGTGTGCCTGGACCTTTCCATATTGCTTCTCCAACTCCTCGAGATCGTTCGCCGCCTCACTCCAATCCCCTGCCTCACTATGGTAGGTCAGGTCCCAGGTCGCGACCTCCATATAGCCGACGGCGACAGGCACCTCAGGCGAGTAGGCGGCCGCCATCGCCAATGCCGCCCTCTGTGCATCACCTGCGGCGAGGCCGGCCGCTATCTTGTCACGGTTGGTAATATTGGCCGCTAGTGTATTTACTGCGGAATCGAAGGCGGCGACCTCTGCAGTGGGGGCATCGGTCTGAGCGAGCGAGGTAGAGAGTTGCCTTAGCTCTTCCGCCTTGTTCTCGGCGTCATCCCAATCTGTCCTCTCGATCTTGGGCTGGATCTCGATAGTCAGATCCTCTGCCCTCTCGATCGCGGTAGGCATCGTGCGAGCTGTGGGCGATTCCGTCACCTCGGCTGCTGGCTCGGTCGTCGTCTCCTCGATGCTGCGCATATCGGATGCTTCTTCCATCCTGCGCTCAGTATCCTCACAGGCGGTGATCGCGAGGATCGCCGCCACGAGTCCGATAGATTGCCAACGCAAAGCCATTATCTCCTGCTTCCTCTTTGTCTCCTGATCCTATTGTCGAGGCCCAGCTCTCTGCTGTGACCGGAGACGGTTTGAACCTCTGATAGTGCAAGAGGTATACCGATTCTGACTCAATATGGCAGGGCTCTCCTTGTCCGGTATGGTGCCAGGGGTTAATGTATCCAGTCCTCTGCGAGTTCGAGGATAGAGTGGCCCCATCCCAAAGAGGCCTAAGTCGATCCCGATAAGTCAGGAGGTACCTTTGCGGCGACTCCTATCTCGCGGTGGTTTCCTCATCCCTCTCGTCCTCTCTTTCACGGCGTGTAGTGACAATCCGGTGGGTCCCTCTCCTGAGATCCTCCTAGTCGATCTATCACTGCCTGTAATCGCTGTCGGTGATACGACGACGCTGCAAGCCTGGACGACGGCGGAGGATGGCTCCCGCAAACCGTATGACGTGAAGTGGCGCTCCCTCGACTCCGAGATCGCCTCGGTCGATCGACGTGGTCTCGTGACTGGTAAGAGACCGGGCAGTGTCAAGATCATCGCTGAGGCTGGTAGCACGAGGGACACGGTCGATCTCTCTGTCATCACCGAGAGGTACAATGTGAACGTGGACTCTGCCTGTGAAGATCCCGACTTCCGTATAGCGACGGTAGCGGCTGTGGGGGAGCACTCTATCATCCTGGCAGATACCGCGAATCCGCGCGGTGGCCTGACCTCTGCCGATTATCGTCTGATCGCCCGGACCTTCGATGATATAGTTCACCCTGTCGTGACAAGGTATTTCGGTGAGCCAACCGATATCGATGGAAATGGGCGTGTCCTGATCTTCTACACGCGAGCGGTGAATGAACTGACGCCGCCGGGCTCAGAAGGCTATATTGGCGGCTTCTTCTTCGCGCGCGATCTCTTCCCGAGGAGTGGTTCGGTCTCCTGTCCAGGTAGTAATGAAGCTGAGATCTTCTATCTCGTCGTTCCCGACCCAACTGGTGAGGTCAATGGGAATGAGTTAGATAAGGAGCATATCAGGAGGACGACCCCGGGCACCATCGCACATGAGTACCAGCATCTGATCAATGCTGGACGCCGACTCTTTATACATCAAGGTGCGGAGAACGAGGCGGTCTGGCTGAACGAGGGGTTGAGCCATATCGCCGAGGAGTTGGTCTTCTATGGGGCCTCGAGTCTCCGGCCACGACAGAATATAGGTATCGAGCAGATCGTGGGCCGTACTGGATCCGAACGGATCGTAAATGCCTATAATACATATCAGATAAACAACCTCTCGCGGTTGCACCACTATATGCGTCAGCCGAGCCATGCGGCGGCGTACTCTGATTCGGCCTCATTGGGTGACCGAGGTGCGGTCTGGCACTTCCTGCGTTATCTGGCCGATCGGCTAGAGGTAGATGAGAGGACCTTCTGGTACTCGCTCGTCAACTCGGGGAGGGCTGGTATCGAGAACCTGATGCAGGTTACAGGCCTGACGACCGATGGTCTCTCAGAGCTCTATCATGACTGGGCGATCACCGTCTACACCGATGATCTCGTAGGGACCGATCCGATCTACCAGCAGCCGAGCTGGGACAACCGCTCGATCCTGGAGTACATCGGTCTCGGCCTGATCGAACCGGTCCGACTCACCGACTCGGCACCAGAGGCGTTTGAGATCATGGGTGGTGGCTCGGCCTACTTCACCTTCGAGGTCGGGCCAGAGGAGAGGGCAGAGATCAACCTCACCGGTAATAGAGTATCTAGCGCTGGGGACAGCAGCTGTAGTGATGATGAGTCTGGCCTTAGCCTCGAGGTCGGGGCAGTAGTCCCTAGCGAGGGTGGAGCTGCCAGGGGTTTCTGCATCGAGTCTGGTGCAGAGGCCGAGGGTTATACTATCGTAGTGACGAATCCCTCTCTCGATGTCACTCAGAGGTTGAATCTGACCCTGACCGCCTCTGGTATCAGGGTCGGGCAGCCTACCGCCACGGTCGCTGCCAGGCCAGGGGTTGGGAGCTCACGCCGACTGGGTATCGGGCCTGACCTCTCACTCGCCCAGGCCTTCGATCTCGAGCTTCGTAATCGTGAGCTGAACGAACTCGGCTACCTCACCGGGGGCCGCTGGGGGGATCGCATGAGGACCAGGCGATCACTCCAGGCAATGTCAACTGGTCCGAGGGAACCATACCTCTCACTGATCAGGACGTACTAGAAGTCCTTTCAACTCATATCGATCAGCTGAGGGGGGGTGAGACGGGTATACCGTCACCGACCGGTATATCACCGGGATATCAATCCATTTGGAGGAACGTGATGAAGCGTAGTCTACTCTCGATCTTCGTGGGGGCAGGGCTCCTCGCTGCTGGATCACCGGCGGCAGCGCAGACCTTCCCGACCGATGACCCGATCATCAAGCAGATCTGGGAAGAGGGGATGAACAACTCCCAGACCTATCCATTGGCACAGGTACTCATGGACTCGATCGGGCCAAGGCTGACTGGCTCGCCTGGCCAGCAGGCCGCCCACGATTGGGCTGTCGCCAAGTACGAGAGCTGGGGGATCCCAGCTCGGAATGAACAGTGGGGCACCTGGCTCGGCTGGCGTCGTGGTATCACGCATATCGATCTCAAGGAGCCCTGGGTCCGGACCTTAGAGGGCACGATGCTCGCCTGGAGCCCGGGGACCAATGGACCGGTCGAAGCCGATGTGGTCGTCCTACCCGAGTTCGAGGACGAGGCCGCATTCCGGGCTTGGCTACCCCAGGTGCGGGGCAAGTTCGTCCTCGTATCGGTACCGCAGATCACCTGCCGGCCCGATGCGACCTGGCAGGAGTTCGCGACTCAGGAGTCATTCGAGAAGCTACAGGCCGATCGTCGTGCTGCGCAGCGGGCCTGGAGTCAGCGGATCGCGGCGACTGGCTCGACGGTACGCGACCTACCTGTAGTACTAGAGGAGGCGGGTGCAGCGGGTATCCTGACTTCATACTGGTCTGAGGGCTATGGGGTGTCGAAGATCTTCAATGCCAGGACGAGGAAGGTCCCGACCCTCGACCTGAGCTGTGAGGACTATGGCCTACTCTTCCGTCTCGCTGACAATGACCAGAGCCCGAAGATCAGGGTCGAGGCGGAGGCTGAGTACCTCGGTGACCAGCCGGTCTTCAATACGATCGCTGAGATCAGGGGGACCGAGAAGCCAGATGAGTACGTGGTCCTCTCGGCGCACTTCGACTCGTGGGATGGTGCTACCGGCGCGACGGACAATGGCACCGGCACGGTCACGATGATGGAGGCGATGCGGATCCTGAAGAAGGTCCTCCCGAACCCGAAGAGGACGATCCTCGTCGGCCACTGGAGTGGGGAGGAGCAGGGGCTGAACGGCTCTCGTGCCTTCGCTCAGGACCACCCTGAGATCGTCGAGGGGCTACAGGCCCTCTTCAACCAGGACAATGGTACGGGCCGAATCGTCAATATCTCGATGCAGGGCTTCACCGAGGCGGGCGCACACTTCGGGCGCTGGCTCTCACAGATCCCGACCGAGATCACTCAGCATATCGAGCTCTCACTACCTGGTGTCCCGAGTAGTGGTGGTACCGACCACGCCTCCTTCGTCTGCTATGGTGCGCCAGCCTTCAACCTCAGCGCACTGCATTGGGAGTACCGGATCTATACCTGGCATACGAACCGGGACACCTTCGATAAGATCGTCTTCGACGATCTGAAGAACAATGCGACCCTGACCGCGATGCTCGCCTACCTCGCGTCCGAGGATCCAGAGAGGGTATCGACGGTGCAGCGCGATATGCCTATCAACCCAAGGACAGGGACGAAGGCGTCCTGGCCAAACTGTCCGGAGCCGGTCCGCAGCTCGGCCGATAGTCCAAGGATGTGACCGCGCTCGGCCCCTGACCGGGGCTAGCTGGGTATGGAGCCTCTGGGGTGTAGCAGGGTACCTGCCTCAGGGGCTCCAGCCCTTCCAGGAGTACGGAGATAGTGAAGAGGATGAGAGTCAGAGACCAGCCTGAGGGGTCAGAGTGGGGACCCGAGATCGTCGGATTCCTACTGATGCTCGTCCTCCTCTTCGGCACCCTCGGTGCCGCAGGGGATGGACCGAGTCTCGGCTCGAACCACTCGGGCTCAGGTACCACTCCAACTGCCTATGATTTGTCCCTCCAGGATGAGGGCTCGAGGGCAGAGGCGAGGGTAGAGAGTGGGCGCCGCTCTCCCTTCCTCGGGGCAGCGGCGAATTCCTTCGAGGTCTCGACCCTGGAAATAGCGCCGCGCGGCCTCTACCCTACCCAGGTGAGTCGGGTAGGGGACCCTCCACACTCCCGAGTCGGGTCACTCAGCTCGAACCGAAGTCGGATCGCAGTGATCGAACTCATCTACTCCTCCTTCGCTGCCTCATTGCTCGCGGTGCGCGCTGGGCTCCTGGCGCGCGGTGCGACCTCTCCACCACCACCTCCATTCGGTCTGGTAATCACCCGATCTATCTGAACCGAATTCGGAGGAAAATTCTCTCATGTACGCTATCGTTGGTATCCTCACCGGGATGAATATCTCGGTGCTGAGCGATTCTGTCTGGAGGAGAGTGGTCGCAGAGATCCCAAGCGGTCCCGCGGCGATCTTCCTATACCTGGTCCTGGTAGTCTGTGGGGTCGTCATCTGGCGCGCGCATAGAGGCCAGGAGAAAGAGTGAGTCGGTGATCAGGGGTCGGTGAACACCGACTCATGCTACCAATCTCAGAGAGGGGGGTCGCACCAAGTAAGGGGATGAGTTTATATTGGTCCGGCTAGGTAGGAATTCGATACTTCTTTACCTCGGACTCGATGTTTGGAATAGACAATCTCCTCTTCGTTGGTGCGGTCCTCCTCCTGATCGGGATCGCGTCCAGTAAATTTTCGGCGCGTCTCGGTCTCCCCGTCCTCGTCCTCTTCTTAGTGGTCGGTATGCTTGCCGGCTCCGATGGGATCGGCGGGATAGAGTTTACCAACTATGAGTTGAGCAATGGGATAGGTACCCTTGCCCTTGCTCTGATCCTCTTTGATGGCGGACTCAGGACTACGACCCAGGCTCTACGTGGTGCGCTAGGTCCCTCGATGACCCTGGCGACCCTAGGGGTCATGATCACCACAGTAGTGACAGGAGTCGCAGCTAGTTGGATCTTGGGGGTCCCGTTACTGAATGGGCTACTCCTCGGTGCGATCATCGGATCGACCGATGCGGCTGCAGTCTTCGCCGTGATGCGCTCGAAGGGGGTTCGTCTCTCCGAGAAGCTCTCCTCGACGGTCGAGGTGGAGAGCGCCTCGAACGATCCGATGGCGGTCATCCTGACGGTTGGTCTGATCGCAGTCCTGCAAGGCCAGATGGAGATCGGGCCGGGGATCATCTGGTTCCTCATCAAGCAGCTCACGATCGGCGCGATCATAGGTGTACTCATCGCCCGGGGCGCGGCCTATCTCCTGAACCGGATCCACCTCGACGCAGCGGGCCTCTACCCGATCCTCGCTACTGGTGCGGGCCTCCTCTCCTATGGGCTCGCCGCAGTACTCGGGGGGAGTGGCTTCCTCTCGGTCTACCTCACTGGGATCGTGATCGGGAACTCGCGGGTCGTCTTCAAGCAGGGGATCTTCCGCTTCCACGATGGGATGGCATGGCTCGCCCAGATAGTGATGTTCGTCCTCCTCGGGCTCCTCAGCGACCCGAGCCGTCTTACAGCGGTCGCGGGCCATGGACTCCTGATCGCAGCGGTCCTGATCTTCCTTGCCCGTCCGATCGCAGTCTTCATCCTCCTGATCCCCTTCCGGCGCTACGACCTGCGCGAGCTACTCATGGTCTCCTGGGTCGGACTGAAGGGCTCGGTACCGATCATCCTCGGTACCTACCCACTGATGGCCGGGCTGGAGGGGGGCCGGCTCCTCTTCGATATGACTTTCTTCGTCGTCCTCGTCTCGGCAACCTTCCAGGGGTGGAGCCTGGCACCTGTAGCTCGATGGCTCGGCCTCCAACTCCCACCGCGCCCCGAGCCGCCGGTCACCCTCGAGATCACCTCGCTCAAGCATATCGATGGTGATATCGTCGAATATACCATACCCGAGGATGCACCTATCTGTGGGAAGAGATTGCGGGAGATCGAGCTCCCTGAGAGTGCGGTGATCGCAATGGTCGCACGTGACCAGCAGATCATCCCGCCACGGGGCTGGACAGAGATCGAAGAGGGCGATCACCTCTTCGTCGTCATCCGATCAGGGGCGCGGAAGGAGCTCGACGCCCTCTTCAGTGGACCTGCTCTCGGAAAGGATGAAGATGGCCCCGAACCACCAGGTGATACGGGTAGTGGGATCGGCGAGATCGCAGCCGATGGCGGCGAGAATGAGTTGAAGCGAGAGATCTCTAGAACTCACACTCCCCTACATCGGGCTCCGCTGCAAAGGCGCGGAGCGCCTCCTCTGGGCTCGGCTGCTCCTCTAGGTGATGACGGAGACGACGGAAGCTCGACCTGAGTCGGCGTTCGCGGGTAGCCTCCCTCGGGTCGACTGGGGGTTCGAGCCACTCAGGGTGCCCACCGATCGCCGTCGTCGCCTCGAGGTCTGAGTCGATCGGCTCACGGACAGCAACGCCGCATCTGACGAGTTCGAGTCCGAAGGCGGGCTCGAGCCCCTCTTCTCGTGCGATATCGTATGCTTCCTCGGCGAGGTCGCGCTCCATCCAACCCTCAGCGACAGCGCGCTCGACGAGCTCGATACGACGACGCTGGCGAGCGGCCATCGCTTCCAACTCATCGGTCCGCTCCAGGAGGCAACTTGCGGCTCTGGGGTCGGCCTCGGGCTCCCCACCATCGGTCGCGAGGTTCGTGCGGTAACGCTCGAGGGCGGTCAAGAGGCGTTTCGTACGTGACGTGACCCCCTCGCTCGGGTTGTCATCCCTTCCAGGGGAGATAGGCATCCTTCCTCCCATCAAGCGGAGTCTTCCCTGCCCCCAGGGGCGTCTGAGGGCAAAGGGGGTGGAGGAAGGATGGTGCAAAGGCCGTTCCCAGGACGGAGACTATCGGATCGGGCCGGAGGGTAGTCTCCTCGAGCTGGGGACGCTCCTGTCTAGGCAAGAGCTAGGCAGGGGCGCCGACTCCTCCCTGCGAGTAACGCCGGTCGACGTACTCATTCAGGATCTCGAGGAACTCCTCGACGAGGCCATCGCCCCTCAGGGTCTTGTAGAGCTCACCATCCATATAGACCGGTGCCTTGGGCTCCTCGAAGGTGCCTGGGAGTGAGATCCCGATATCGGCGTGGCGCGACTCACCTGGTCCATTCACCACACATCCCATTACCGCGACCTTGAGCTCCTCGACACCAGGGTACTTCTCTCTCCAGACCGGCATCTGTTGACGGAGGTACTCTTGGATATCCTCTGCCATCTCCTGGAAGAAGGTACTCGTCGTCCTCCCACACCCAGGACAGGAGGTGACCTGTGGGGTGAAGCTCCTCAGTTCGAGGGATTGGAGGATCTGCTGCGCGACCTCGACCTCTTCCCTCCGATCACCACCTGGGCGGGGTGTGAGAGAGATCCTGATCGTATCGCCGATCCCCTCCTGCAGTAGGACCGAGAGCCCCGCAGTCGAGGCGACGATCCCCTTGGCACCCATCCCCGCCTCGGTCAGGCCGAGGTGGAGGGGATAATCGCACCGGCCAGCCAGATTACGGTAGACGGCGATCAGGTCCTGAACCCCCGAGACCTTCGCGCTCAGGATGATGTCTTCGTGTGGTAGACCGACCTCCTCGGCGAGTTCGGCAGAGCGGAGCGCACTCACGACCATTGCCTCGAGCATCACCGCCTTCGCATCGAGGGGCTCGGGGCTACGCGCATTCTCATCCATCATCTCGGTCAGGAGTTGCTGGTCGAGGGAGCCCCAATTCACCCCGATCCGCACCGGCTTCTCATGCTCGAGAGCGATCTCGATGATCGTCCGGAAGTTCTCGTCCCGGCGCTTCGCCCCGACATTCCCCGGATTGATCCGATACTTTGCGAGCGCACTGGCACACTCTGGATGTCGGGCCAGGAGGAGGTGTCCATTATAATGGAAATCACCGATGATCGGGACAGCGATCCCCTGATCGGCGAGGCGAGAGATGATCTCGGGGATCGCAGCCGCGGCTGCATCGTTGTTGACGGTGACCCTGACGAGCTCGCTCCCAGCCTCAGCCAACTCGGCGACCTGTGCCGCCGTCGAGACCGGATCAGCCGTGTCGGTATTCGTCATCGATTGCACCACGATCGGGTGCCTACTCCCCACCGGTACCGAGCCTACATAGGTCGTTACCGTCTCCCGCCGCCGAATCATCATATCGATACCTGCCAATGATCCTCTCAGAAAACTATTCTGTACTGGCGCCGACGAGGCACCATGGTATCGTCATCATACCCCAAAGGTACGACTCCAATCCTCACTAGACCATAGCCCCCTCACTTTGGGAAGCCGGGCCACTCACTCATCGGGGTCGTCGACTCGACGAGGTTCATACCCGCTTCGGCAAAACGCTGGAAGGCCTCATCAGCTCGGGGGGTGAAGTCGAAGACGAACTCACCTGGCTCATCTGGATCCGGGACCGCGATCGAGGTCATACAATCAGTCAGGAGATATATCTTCCTGATCGACTCACGATCGAGGTGCTCCAAGAGATCCTCCGCCGTAGCACGAACACAGTGGCTCTTCGCCTCACCCGCCATGATCACCGCATCGGCAGTCCGCAAGACCTCGAGGAAGGTCTCATTCGGCTCAGCCACCTTCCGACCATCGAAACTCTCCATCACCTCCGCATAGATCGCCGAGTAGAACTCGGTCAGGGGATGCTCACCCTTCACAGCGACCTCAGCGGGCGAGAGACGGGCATATGAGTGGAAGAGCCGGGCCTCGTGGATCACCCCAGCGAGGGCATGACCCTCGCTCCCTGCCATACAGTGAGGAGGCCAGAGGTAGAGGGTGTAACGACCGCCACGCTCGAGTTCGGCACAGTAATGCTCGACATGACGAACGAGCCACTCCTCATCGCCATCGGCATACCAGTGCGCGACCGCAGGATTTGGACGGTAACGACCTGCACGAATATCAGCGAGGCTGATCTCGATATGGGCGGGGGGCTGGTTACCATCCTCATCGAGCCAGAAGGCGGGGGAGAAGATCTGAAGGGGGAAATGCGTGTCGAGAGTACAGGTGATCTCGGTGATATGCGCAAGGTTGCGGTAGATGAAACGAGCAGTACGATCGATATCTTCCGTCGCACCACGACCACTGCGGCCAGCGACGTAGAGGCTACCCTCCGGAAAACAGAAGTCCTTCTGCATATCGATCAGGAGGAGATGGACTCGCTTGCCATCAGCGGAAGAGGGAGCAAGGCTATGCTCCGAACGCCACTCCGCGGCACGACGAGAGAGGAACTCCTGATCGGGGGAGTACTCCCAACGCTCCGCATTCAAAGGATCGTAGAACTCGGGGATCGGCAACTCGCTGCCCAATACTGGACTAGACATCACTTACTCCGTATCGATTATAGTGCCAGGAAAGAGGGAGTGGGCTCGGCCAACCAGTAGCGTCCAGCCGAGCCATCCTCGATCAGTGACCCGACGATAGGGGGAATGGTCGGAGATCGGCGAGCCCAGCGCAAGGGCCAACCCGATACTGGTCGACCAACTAGCTCGGGATATAGATTGCATCACCCTCGTCACGAGGGGCCCACGATCACCAGAGTTGGCAGAGGGGAAGAACAGAATGCTCAAAGAAAACGATCTTGCGCCAGACTTTACACTTACCGCTGATGATGGGTCGGAGGTCACACTCTCCGATCTACGTGGCCAGAAGGTGATCCTCTACTTCTACCCCAAGGATGACACCCCTGGTTGCACGACCCAGGCCTGTGCGATCCGTGACCAGTGGCGGGAGTTCCAGGACCGCGGTGCTCTCGTCTTCGGGATCAGCCCTGACTCTGTCGAGTCCCATCTGAAGTTCCGTGAGAAGTACCAGCTTCCCTTCCCTCTCCTGGCGGATACAGAGCACGAGGTTGCGGAGGCGTATGGTGTTTGGAAGGAGAAATCGATGTTTGGCCGGAAGTTTTGGGGCAATGAGCGCACGACCTTCATCATAGATGAGGAGGGTCGTATAGCCAAGATCTTTCCGCGCGTCCGGCCGGCCGAGCATGCGGAGTTGGTCCTCGAGGCGCTCTAGCCTGACTGACGGGGTGGGGTCTCGTACGGCTCTGATCGTTGCTTTTGGCGCGGTCTATCTCATCTGGGGCTCGACCTATCTCGCTATCCGCTTTGCGATCGAGACCCTGCCCCCCTTCCTGATGGCTGGTGTCCGGTTCACAGTAGCAGGTGGGATCCTCTACCTCTGGGCCCGTCTCCGGGGCGCTGAGCGGCCGGGGCCAGTCCATTGGCGTTCTGCCCTGATCATCGGTGGTCTCCTCCTCTTCATTGGTAATGGAGGTGTCGTCTGGGCGGAGCAGATGGTGAGTTCAGGGGAGGCTGCCTTACTCGCCGGTACGGTTCCCCTATGGATGGTCCTCCTAGAGTGGGCGCGCCGAGGCGGCTCCCGTCCAGGTATACCTACCCTCTCCGGGGTAGGGGTCGGGATGGTAGGTCTCTTCGTACTCGTCGATCCTCGCGGTGTTGGCGGCTCTGTCCTCTACCTTCCGGGTGTCTTCGCCCTCCTCCTCGCCTCTTTCGCCTGGTCGGTCGGCTCGATCTACTCGCGAGGTGCGCCCCTACCCCGCTCAGGGGGGTTGACGACAGCGATGCAGATGCTGGCCGGTGGTATGCTCCTCCTCCTACTAGGAACCCTCCTCGGCGAGTGGCGTGGTATCGAGTTCGCGGCCCTCTCGCATCGTTCGGTCCTATCCCTTCTCTACCTGATCATCTTTGGCTCTCTAATCGCCTACAGCGCCTATACCTATATCCTCGCGCATGCGACGCCAGCCCGAGTCTCGACCTATGCGTATGTCAACCCAGTCGTCGCGGTACTCCTCGGCTGGGCCCTAGGAGGCGAAGAGGTCACCGCGCGCACTCTCTTCGCTGCTAGTGTGATCATCGCCTCGGTCGCCCTGATCACGATCCGCCGGGGCGGCCGGATCCACCCAGCCTCATCCTGGTTCCGAAGAAGAAGGAACGACGGGGGCCAGGCTCGTAGTACCGCCCCCCGAAGGCATTGACGGCGAGTGCGGTGTAGTAGTGCCGGTCGAAGAGGTTATCGATACCTGCGAAGGGTGCGATCTCGAGGCCGGCGATCTCTACCGGTGCGAGTCCTGCCCGGAGCCCGGCGAGGAGGTATCCTGGCGCGGCCTCGGTGTTAGCGTCGTCTGGATAGGTTCTAGAGTGACCCCGCAGCCAGAGTTCGAGCTCACCAGGCATGGGTTGGTAAGTGAGGCGCGCCTCGGCCTGGTGTGGGGCGATCCCAGGTACCCTCTTCCCATCGAGGACCTCCCCATCGACCTCATAGCTCCCAAACCGGGCGTCGGTCAGGGCATAGGCAAGCTCGAGGGTGAGGTGACCGGTGAGGGGCGCACTCAACTCTGCCTCGATACCCCGGTGCACCGCTGAGCCAGCATTCCGATAGAAGGTCCGACCAGGTACGGTTGGCACCTCGAACCCTATCAGTGCACTTCTCGTCCGAGCATGATAGAGCGCGAGTTGATAGACGACGCTCTGCGTCCTCTGATCGCCCATAGTCCAGCCGATCTCTCCCCTCGCCCCTATTTCGAAGGAGTGTGTCCTCTCTGGCTCGAGGTCGGGGTTGAAGCCACCAGCTCCCTCGGGTCGGTTACCGAGCTCGGTCGTAGTCGGGGTCTGGAACGATGTCCCATAATTCGCGAAGAGTCCGAGTCCCTCGGTCGGGTGGAGTATGAGTCCGGCGGATGGACTGAGTGCTGACATTGTGCGGCGCCCGGAGAAATCGGCACCGTCGGGATGAGGGAAGTGATCTTCGGCCTCGAACTCGAAGTGATCATACCTGAGTCCGAGGAGGGCCCCGATCTGATCGGTGAGGGGGACCGAGAGTTGTCCGAAGAGGCCTATCCCGGTCACCCATTCGATCTGATCTAGGGCGCGGTCGCCCCTCTCACCCTGCAGATTCTCATGATTCTGGCGGTCATCCCTTTGTCGATCGGTCTCGAGGCCGAAGCTCCAGCGCACCGGTGCGGATTCGCTATCTGACTCGAGCCAACCATTGTAGACGAGGCGCGCACCGCCGACGACCCGATCGATATCGATGATCTGGGGTGGGGTAGGGTTCTCGACCTTCCTTCCCAACCGGTAGGCGGCAAACTCGAGATCACCCTGGGCTAGGCTCCTCTTCCAGTGTAGCCCGAGTTGGAGTTGATCACTCCTCTTCCCCGTCCTCTGGTCGAGGTTGTTCGGTGCCGCGCGAGCCGGGTCCTCCTCGGCATCGGTCCTCGTCAGGGCGCCGGGGTTGAGAGCGTCCAGATCGACATAGCGGAGGGTGAACCTGAGATCGTCCCTCTCACCGAGATAGCCTAGACGGCCGGTCAGATAATGATTCGTCGTGCCACTATGCTCCCGATAACCATCGTAGGTCAGTCTAGTCAGATCGACCCCATACGAGAGACGTCCGAGGGTACCACCCGTCTTACTCTCGAGTCGGAGGAGTCGGTCACTACCGACTAGGGTCCTGATCTCCTGGTGGAGAGGTGAGCCCGGTGGTGGCGCACTCTCTAGCTGGATCACACCTCCCGCCGCATTCCCGTAGAGTGCGGAGGCGGCGCCCCTGAGTATCTCCGCCCTGCCGAGCCCCGAGAGATCGATATGGTCGATCGCCGTCTGGCCATCGGGCAGGGTCGCGGGTAGTCCATCTACGATTACCCTGATCCCCCTAACCCCGAACTGGGTCCGTGCGCCGAAGCCACGTATCGAGACGCGCTCGCCTAGCGCGTAGTTGTACCGATTCTCGATCTGAAGACCAGGGATCGCACGGATTGGTTCGTCGAGGCCCAGGCCATGGCCAGTTCGAGCGGTGCCCTCTGTCATGCTGACCGAGACCGCAGCGGGGACCTCGGCTAGGTCGAGCGCTGAGCGGAGGACAGTCACGACGAGGGGGTCGAGGGTGAGTGGGTCCAAGGTATCGACAGCTATCTCCCTCACCACCATCGTGTTGGAGGTGGCCGCGATGCGCGGAGCTCCTGACCCATCTGGCATGGCTACCGCAAGCGCAGGGGCCATTGCAAGTAGGATCCCGATCATGGTGTGCATGGTGTGCATTGGCTGGTATCGTTTTGAACTAGAGATCCTCTGAGAGATGAGAGAATGATAGGGCCGTGAGAGGGGTAGCGCTATGGCCCCTCCTCACGGCCCAGAAGGATTGGCTAGTGGTAGGCTGGAACCAGACCAGCTCAGACTAACTGATGAGTCGCGCTGTCTCCTCGACGAGGTCAGCAGGGATCCTGGAAGACATATCGACTGGGGCGACCCAAACATCCTGACGGAACTGTCTAGAAAGCTCCTGACCTAGCTTACGTGCCTCACCGAGACGGGGGTGTGCCCCTACCCTGATCCGATGATAGGTCTCATCCCCGACCCTGACCTCCATCGTCCAGACAGGGAGGCCGCGCGCTTCGAGACGACCGGCGAGTGAGCGTGCAGAATCGGGCGAGAGATAAGCGGCTATCTGAACGGTATAGAGCCGTTCCGATGGGTGTACCATATCGCCTTCCGCAGGCTCGGCCTCTTCGGCCTCGACAACCTCTTCAGCCATAGCCTCAGGGCTCACTACGGGCTCGGCCGGGGCAGGAGCAGGGGTGCTGGCCCGTGGATTGACAATCGGTTCCTCTTCCTTCGAACGGTCACCAGCCCCGCAGGCACCTAGTGCGAACGCAGCTATGAGGGTCCAGGCGAGCTTCTCTTTCATGGGGGGTCTCCTCTCGGGGTTGTAGTGAGCAGATCATCGCCTTCAATGATCTACCGTACGCATAGGGTGGGCAAGAGGTTCCGTTGCACAGAGTTGAGGATGCCCCAGGGAGGGTCAGAAGATACTATCAACTCGCAGCAGCAGCTCCTCGAGACCGAGTCGCAGCCCCCCCGCTGAGCTCGTGAAGGGCGCGCCTCACCTCGACCGGAACCATCGCCCGGCGCCACTCGGGATCGAGTACGATATTCGTCAGAGGACGACACTGCTGGTACGCCCGCTCGGCGACCGCCTCGATCACCTCGGGGGTCAACCTCTGACCGACCGCGATCTTATCGACACCACTGAGGTAACGGGGTCGAGATCCGAGCGCTGACACGACGATCCGAAGATCCTCTACCACGCCTTCCTCATCGAGCTCACCAGCTACCGCAACATTCAGGAGCGGGAAATCGATCGAGTTCCTCTGGCGTAACTTCCTGAACGAACTCACCCGACCCATAGGGGGAAGAGGTACCCGAACGCGCGTAACGAGTTCACCAGGACGACGTACCGTATTCGCTACCCCATCGGCAACGAAGAAGTCGACGAGATCGACAACACGGGCCCCCTCGATGGAGACGAGCTCCACAGTGCCACCAAGGGTCATCAGAGCCGGAGGGGTGTCCGCAGAGTGAGCAGCAACACACCTCCGACCGACCTTCGTAACATGACAGACCGTACCATCCTTCTTCAGGCAATAGCCGAGTGCACTACGCCAGAACTCGGTCTGGTTGTAATACGTACACCTCGTATCGAGACAGACATTGCCCCCGAGTGTCCCCATATTCCTGAGCTGCGGACCAGCAACTAGGCCAGCTGCACGAGCCAGGGAGGGGGCATACTCGAGGACGAGGGGATGACGAGAGATCGTCGAAAGGGTCTCAGCTGCACCGATCGAGAGATCATCACCCTCGAGCTCGATACCATATAGATCAGAGACCCCACGGAGGGAAACGAGATGAGATGGGGTGAAGAGGCGATGCTTCATATTGGGTATCAGATCGGTACCACCAGCGATCGGAAGGACATCGCCAGAGTGCTCCTCGAGGAGAGCGAGTGCCTCGCCGAGCTCCCTCGGCCGATGATACCTGAACCCATGCAATCTCAGCATCTCTTCCCTCCTCACCCCAACAAAGGTTACCCTATGGCAACCATACTGTCCTCTCAGAGGCGGGGGCGCGTTCCTTGGCGGCGGGGATCTCGGCGGGCTCGCCTATGAAGACGAGTGCGATGATCCTGCGTCCCTCCTCGACACCCAGCGCCTCTCGCAGCTCCGGGTCCTCCATGACTGCGCCGGTCTTGATCTGTGTCCCGAGTCCCAGATCGACGGCTCTGAGGAGGATGTTCTGGATTGCCATGAAGGTAGCGGCATAATCCTCCTCCCTCGTCTCTGGGTCATCATCGAGGTTGACGGTCACTGCGACGATAGCCGGGGTCTCTACCGCGCCCCTCGTCGCCCTCTCCATCATCTTTTCCTTGAGTTCGGGCTCATCGACCCTACTGGCGCGCCTCCTCCCGAGGACCTGCCCATATGCTCTCCTAGCCTCCTCACCCATCACGATGAAGCCCCAGGGCTCTGTCATCCCATGGTTCGGTGCGAGGACCGCTGGCTCGAGGAGTTTTTCGATCTCCTCACGGGTGATCTCTCGGTCGGTGAACCTTTTGATGGAACGGCGTTTCTCTATGATCTCTAGTAGCTGCATCGTTCTCTTGATTCTAAGAGTAATGACTACTGGCGATTCTAGTGTTTTACACACTTTCAGTATAAGGGATTCGCGGAGTAGTCGCTACTCTACCGCTCCCCTACTCGCACGAGCTCCCTCGCCCTCTCCCACCTCTCCCTCGCCCCCTCCTCCTGCAGGGCTCGCCAGACCCTTGGTGGGGTGAAGGGGAGCGAGTCGAGCCGGACGCCGACCGCATCGTAGATCGCATTCGCGATCGCTGGGATGGAGGAGTGGAGCGGCCCCTCGCCTGCCTCCTTCGCGCCGTAGGGTCCCTCGGGGTCCACACTCTCTACGATCAGCGCCTCTAGCTCGGGTGTATCGAGAGAGGTGGGAATGCGGTAGCCGAGTAGCGACGGGGCGTGGTGGAGCCCAGCGCGCCCCTCGTCGTCGGTCTTGAAGACCTGCGCCTCCATGAGCGCCTCGGCGTAGCCCATATAGGTCGAGCCCTCGATCTGCCCCTCGACGAGGACAGGGTTCAGCGCGCGGCCACAGTCGTGCGCGGCCCAGATCGAGTCGACGTGGACGACGCCGGTCTCGAGATCGATCTCGACCTCTGCAATGTGGGCGGTGAAGGAGTAGGCGGGACTCGCTCCGATCGTCCCACCCCGGTAGTCGCCATGTACATCTTTAGGTGTATTGTACGATCCGACCGCACCGAGTGTCCCGAGTCTTGCCTCGGCAAGGTGGAAGGCATCGGTGATCGGCATCCTCCGTTCTGGATCATCGATCACCAGGGCCCACCCCTGGGCGAGGGTGACTCGCCGTGGCTCGACCTCCCACTCCTCGGCAATGACTCGGACGATCTCGTCCCGAAGCTTACGTGCCGCTTCTAAACATGCATTCCCCACCATGAAGGTCACACGTGAGGAGTAAGCACCTAGGTCGACGGGGACGAGATCGGTATCAGAGGCGACGACACGGACATAGTTATAGGGGACACCGAGTTCCTCCGCTGCGATCGTCGCGACAGTGCTATTCGCCCCCTGTCCGATCTCCGAGGCTCCACTGAAGACAGTGACCCGGCCTGAGCGCTCGATCGCGATCTGGACCGCCGACTGTGGGAGCTCATTTGGATAGATCGGATAGTTGGTCCCTGATATATAACATGATCCTGCGACCCCTATACCCCGCCCGTATGGTAGCTTACGAAACTTGTCGCGCCATCCACTCGCCTCCTCGACGAGGTCGAGGCACTCGAGGAAGCCGTTGGACTGGACCCTCAGCTCATTGATCGTCCTGGTATACTCACCCAGGGCGTTGCGACGTCTCAGCTCGATCGGATCTACCTGCAAGGCCTCAGCGAGTTTGTCTAACTGGATCTCGAAGGCGAATCGGGGTTGGACCGAGCCATGCCCCCTCTTCGGACCGCAGGCGGGCTTGTTCGTGTAGACACGCCGTGCTTCGAAGTGGTAGGATCCGAAATCGTAGGGCGCGGTCAGGAGTTGGCCTGAGTAGTAAGCGGTCACGAGTCCAAAAGAGGCATAAGCTCCACCATCGATGAGATTCTCTGCATCGACGGCGAGGATTCGGCCCTCGGAATCGGCACCGAGCCGATGGCGCATCCGCATCGGGTGACGACCCCGATGGGCATAGAAGACCTCCTCACGGGTATAGAGTATCTTGACCGGTCGGCCCGCCTTCAGAGCGAGCTTCGCCACACAGAACTCGAGGTCGAAGGGCTCAGATTTCCCCCCGAACCCACCACCGACCAGGGGCTGGATCACCCTGACCTGGGCAGGGTCGAGGTCGAGCACACGTGCGAGCTCACGGTGCAAGTAGTGAGGGACCTGGGTCGCCGACCAGACGGTGAGTTTGCCACTGGTATCGTATTGCCCGATCGCGCAGTGAGGCTCGATAGGGGTATGTGTAGTACCCTCGAAGTAATACTCACCCTCGATCACTACCTCACTCTCCTCGAGGAGACGCTCGACTTCACCAAAGGTCAGATCGACATGATGCGTGACATTACCATGCCGCCCAGGACGACGGGGCTCATGGATCGTGACGGTATCAGGGGGCGCCGCCAGTGCCTCCTCAGGATCGAGGTAGACCGGTAGGGGCTCGTAGACGACCTCGATCAGAGAGAGGGCCTCAGTAGCAGTCTCCTCATCGATCGCAGCGACTGCGGCGACCGCATCACCTATATACCTGACCCGGTCCACACAGAGGGGCTCCTCATCCCGCGTCCAGGGGATGATCCCATACTTTACCGGTAGATCACGGCCGGTGATCACCGCATGCACACCCTCGAGCGCCTCAGCCCGACTGGTATCGATCGAGACTATCCGCGCATGGGGGTGAGGTGAGCGGAGGATCTTTCCATGCAGCATCCCAGGGAGGGCGATGTCATCGGTATAGATAGCACGGCCAGTAGCCTTGTCGAGCCCATCGATCCGCCCGTGACGCGTACCGACGATCGAGAATCCCCCCCGCCGAATCGCCTCGAGTTCCTCCTCGGTCGCGGCACTCTTTAGCTGACGAGCCCGGAATTCGTCGAGTTTCATCGGTACACTGGCTCCCGTTCAGTGGTCGACTCAGGGTCAGAGACAGCCTCAGCCTCCGCCATCATCTCCGCCGCCCTCGCGACCGCCTCATAGATCTTAGTATATCCCGTACAGCGACAAAGATTACCAGAGAGAGACTCCCGGATCTCTGCACGGGTCGGAGTGAGGGTCTTCTGAAGGAGTGCGTAGGCGGATGTCAGGATGCCTGGGGTGCAGAAGCCACACTGTGCGGCGCCGCACTCGCCGAAGGCCTCTTGGAGAGGGTGCGGTCCGGCAGCGCTTGCGAGCCCCTCGACAGTCAGGACCTCCCTTCCCTCCGCCTCCCAGACGGGGGTGATGCAGGAGAGGACCGGTTCTCCATCGATGAGGACGGTACAGGCACCGCAGTCGCCCTTGTCGCATCCCTGCTTGGAACCAGTCAGGCCGAGGGCGTAACGGAGGGTCTCGAGGAGGGTGTAGTGCATAGGGACGCCGGCCTGGCGCCGGTCGCCATTTACGGTCAGGGTGACGATAGCGTGCATGGGCAGTCCACTCGTCTGTGAGGTCGGTGGGGGGTAGGGCGGCTCAGGAGGCTCCGCCCGGCGAATATCCTACTCTGCCGCATCAGTAGATTAGATGGGTTAGGGGAGATGGTCAAGTAAAGGGGGGAGGGCAGGTGGCAAAGTGCGCATCCTCCTCCTGGCCGGAGGACCAGTGGCAAGTTCGCCACCTCTGTGGTGTAAAACCGTGCCCCGGCCCCTGGGGTACAGTCGGCGTTGGCAGGTTGACCACCTCTATGGTGGCTTACTGGCCACAGGCCTCCCAGCAGGGTCATAGTTGTGCACTTTGCCACCGACCACCGACCACCGACCACCGACCACCGACTCCTGGCCGACTTCCTGCAGCCAGGCACCGCATTATGCGTCGTGCACTGGTACTCCTCATCTATGCCCTCATCTCCTGGGTTGGTTGGCTCCTCTTGGTCTGGTCCCGAGAGGGTGCCGAGTTGATTACTGGTGCGATCGCTGCGCTCCTGACCGCGCTGTTCGTCTTCGCTGGGTGTTCGATCGCTGGGGAGGTGGGTGCTGGCATGGTGTTCGCCTGGTCGCGTCGTCTACCTTTACTCTCGTGGGAGGTAGTGCGCGGGAGTATTCGGGTCTTCGGTGCGTTGCATCGCCTCTGGCCACAGGACCGGCGTGTTATGCACCGGCGAGGCATTGGTCGGCTGACGGCACTGCCCCTCCCTACGAGTGGGGCTGCACCCCGCTCGGTTGGGCAGCGTGCGCTCGCGATCTGGGAGGGCTCGGTCGCGCCTGATGAGTATGTGGTCTGTGTAGAGTTGGAGGGGGGCAGGATGGTAGTGCATCGATTTCCGCCGGACCCCCTCGGTGGTGAGGGAGGGTGATGAATCTCTGGCTCTGGGGCGCTTTCGGACTCCTGATCGGTCTGATTCCTTGCGGTATGGTCATGGTCCGTGGTGCCTTCCTCGATCGTCTGGTGGCATTGAATCTGGCGGCGACCCTCGTCGTCCAGGCATTCCTCGTCCTCACCATCGCTTATGGCCACTCCTACCTACTCGATCTCGCCCTTGCTCTGATCATCCTCCTCTACCCGGGGAGTCTCCTCCTCGCCCATTTCAGGGAGCATTGGTTGTGATGGTGCGTGAAGTGGTGTCGGTCGTCCTCCTCTTTGCGGGGGTCACCGTCGGGCTCCTCTCTGCCCTCGCGATCGTGCCCCTCCGCTCTGCCTTCGATCGTCTGCACTTCCTCGGCCCCGTCGCTATGCTCGGTACGACCCTGATCGTCCTTGCGATCGTCGTACGGGAGGGGCTTTCAGCGGTCGGGATGAAGTCGGTCCTAGCTGGTATACTCGTGATCCTGATGAGCCCGATCATCACACATATGACCGCTCGGGCGCGGTGGCAGGGTCGAAGGAGGCGCCTCGGCCGGAGCCGACCCCAGCGGTCTCCAGGGGATGAGGAGAGGGGGGGATGAGTCTGATCGTGATCGTGGCCTACCTCCTCGTCGGGGTGGGTGCCTTGGCAGTGGTCCTGACCCGCGAACCGCGCCGGCAGGCACTCGTTCTCTCCCTCTATGGCCTACTCCTCGCCTTCCTATTCTTCGTCCTCCAGGCTCCTGACGTCGCGCTCTCCCAACTCACGGTGGGGGCGGTCGCGGTACCCCTGATGCTCGTCGTGACCCTACGACGGTTGCGGAGGTGGTTGGAATGAGGGTACCAGGGGTACACTATCGCCTCATCCTCTTCCTACTCGGGGGCGCGGGACTCGGTGCGCTCCTCATCTGGGCGGTGACCGGGCTCCCGGAGTTCGGCGATTATAGTGGGAGCTATGGGCTGATCTTGAATGAGGTCGTCGCGAGTGAACGGCATGTAGCAAATCTCGTCAGTGCGGTCAACTACGATTACCGTGCGCTCGATACCCTAGGCGAGGAGTTCATCCTCCTCACAGCGGTGACTGGGGTCGTCCTCCTCCTCCGACTCGCTCGAGAGGAGCGGGGCGAGCGGATCCCGGCGCCCTGGGAAGTGGACGACCTCCTCCGTGCTACGGGGCCGACACTCGTGGCGCTGACGCTCCTCTTCGGGCTCTATATCGTGGCTCATGGCCAACTCACCCCTGGTGGCGGGTTCCAGGGTGGGGTGATCATCGCGACTGGGGTACTCCTCCTCTTCCTCGTCGGTGGGTATAGCGCCTTCCGGCGTATCGCTCTGCGCTCGGGGGTCGAGGCACTCGAAGCGATCGGGACGGGTGGATATATCGTCGTCGGGCTCTTCGGTCTGATACTGGGCGGCTCCTTCCTCGAGAACTTCTTGCCCCTAGGAGAGTTCCGGGCCCTCCTCTCAGGGGGCACGGTCCCCCTGATCAGCCTCCTGGTAGGGTGTGCGGTCGCAGGTGGGTTCACCTCTATCTACCTCGAGTTCCTCGAGATCGCGGTCGAGACGAGGATGACTGAACCCCGATCGGAAGACGACGGTCGGCGTCCGACCGAGGGGGGAGAGAGGTGAGATGGAATACCTGCCCTACCTGATAGCGGTCTGGGTCCTCCTCGTGGGGCTCTATGGGCTCGTGACGAGTAGGAATCTCGTGCACCTCGTCGTCTGTCTGAGTATCGTCCAGTCATCGACCTATATCTTCCTCCTTTCGATCGGGTACCGGGCTGGGGCGGCGCCCCCGATCCTCGTCGACAGGGAGCCGGGCACCCCATCGGTCGATCCACTGGTCCAGGCCCTAGCACTCACCGATATCGTCGTCGGTGCGACAGTATTTGCGCTCCTCCTCGCGATCGCGGTCGATGTCAGGAAGCGGACGGGCACACTCGATCCCGCCGAGTTGGCGCCCTTGCCCTACCGCGAGAGGAGGAGCGCGCAGGTACGGGCGCGCTGAGTAGAGACCCGATGTCAGAGGTGATCCCTCCCCTCCCCCTCGTCCTCCCCCTCCTCATGGCAGCGGTCATGGTCGGTGCCTCGCCGATCCTCCGTCGTGCCCGACCGGTACGGGACCTCCTCGTCACTCTGGCGATGGGGGTGACGACGGCTCTCTCGGCCCTCCTCATCTGGTACTCACGTGACTCGACTATCATCTACTGGTTCGGGGGGTGGACTCCCCGTGAGGGCAAGGCACTCGGTATCGCCTTCGATATCGAGCCGATCGGTGCTGGGCTCGCGACCCTAGCTGGCTTCCTGACGACGGCGGCATTGACCTACTCCTGGCATTACTTCGAGGAGATCCAGGGACTCTACCACTCTCTCGTCCTGACCTTCGCTGCTGGGATGATCGGCTTCTCCCTGACCGGCGATCTCTTCAATCTCTTCGTCTTCTTCGAGTTGATGGGTGTCGCGGCCTATGGTCTGACCTGTTATCAGAGGGAGGCGCCGACCCTCGAAGGCGCGCTCAACTTCGCAGTCACCAATAGTGTCGGCGCCTTCCTGATCCTGATCGGGATCGCGCTCCTCTATGCACGGACGAGCGCACTCAACCTCGTCGAGATCGGAGTGGTCCTGGCCGAAGGGGTCGAGAGGGGACCCGATGGGCTCGTCGTCATCGCTTCTGCGCTCCTCCTCACCGGGTTCCTGGTCAAGGCCGCGGCTGTCCCCTTCCACTTCTGGCTGCCCGATGCGCATGCAGTCGCACCGACCCCAGTCTGCTCCCTCTTCTCTGGGGTCATGGTCGGACTCGGGCTCTACGCAATCGCTCAGATCTATTGGACAGCGCTGAGTGGGATACTCGGAACTGGGCTTGGGGTCCGGCCGATCCTCGTCGGGATCGGGGCGGTGACAGCAGTCCTCGGGGCGATCATGTGCTTCCTGCAACGGCACCTGAAGAGGCTCCTTGCCTTCTCGACGATCAGCCACTCGGGGGTCACCCTGATCGGGATCGGACTCCTCACCGCCGAGGGGTTGAGTGGCGCGGTCATCTACCTCTTCGGGCATGGGCTGATCAAAGCCGCCCTCTTCCTGACCGTGGGGATCATCCTGCACCGGAAGGGTAGTGTCGATGAACTCGACCTCTTCGGTCGGGGCGGGGATCTCCGCTCGGCTGGCGTCCTCTTCACTATCGGGGGACTCGCCCTCGCAGGTGCTCCACCCTTCGGACTCTTCATAGGGAAGGGGATGATCGAGGACGCGGCGAGTACGGTCGGATATGGGTGGACAACGCCTCTCGCAATCTTCGCCTCACTCGTGACCGGGGGCGCGGTCCTGCGCGCGGGAGGCAGGATCTTTCTCGGACTCGGGCGAAAGGGTGGACCAGAGGAGGAGGCGCCTGAGGAGAGACCGGGCCAGGAGATCCATGGCGCCTATGGGTGGACCCCCGCCGTCATGATGGGACCGGTCATCGGACTCCTCGCCGCCGCACTCGGGATCGGAGTGAGCACAGCGATTCCAGAGTTCTACCAGAGAGCTGCGATCGGCTTCATAGGGAACTCGGAACCCTCGAGTGTAGCACCGAGCTACACGATCAGTACGATCATATCGGCCGCCGTGAGCACACTCGGCGCACTACTCCTCGCCTGGACCTCGGCTGCACACGACCTCTCACAGATACCAGGGCCGATAGGCCGGGTTATCGGGTGGTCGAATCAGGGGCTGGAACTCTTGCACAGTGGGAATGTGACCGATTATATCGCCTGGCTCATCCTCGGCGCCGCACTCCTCGGCGCAATCCTCGCCCTCACCGCGGGTTAGGAGCGCCTGGGCTAGGTGGCGCCGGGTAGCCGAGCCCGAGCCGCCTCTCGATCTCGCGGCCTGATCTACCCAGCCCCCCGATCCCGAGCCCGGTGAGGAGGTGAGGTAAGACCTCCCCGAGGACGGGGTGCCCAGGGATCGAGTAGGTGCGGGGATCAGTGCGGTAATGGTCGAGCGCGGCGTCGTCTATGACTATATAGGGACCCTCGGTGAGGTGCTCCTCGAAGAGAGGGTCCTCGGCAGCGCCGAGCATGATCGTGGGCAGGCGCCCGAGTTCATCGCGGAGGAGGCGCCAGAGCCCGAGCTGGGTGAGGAGGTCAGCGATACCCTTGAAGTGGCTGACCGTCCCCGGATAGGTGACACCTAGCCCAACTAGCACGCGCGCGTCGATCCCCTGCAGCCCAGGGGGTGGGAGGGCAACACTCGTCTTTAGATCTTCGAGGGGTGTACCGATCAGCTCGACCTCTCCTGGATCATCGGTACCGAGCCCGAGTTGGGCGGCGGCGCGCGCGAGCTCGAGCTCCTGCGGGTCGATCTCGAGGATCCTGGCAGCGGTTATATCTACCGCGACGGGATCGGTCGAGGCGAGGACCGTTCCTAGGAAGCGGCCTTCACAGGCGAGAGGGCCACTGCCCTCGCCGACGAAGATGGCATCCATAACGGTCAGCGCGGGTCGAAGATAGGAGATCAGTTCGGCAAGGCGAGTAGGGGAGTCGTAGAGGTAGAATGGGCCGCGGTGCTCAGGTCTCAGGCACCCTGACCAGTTTTCGAGTGCACCGCAGATCGGATCGAGGTTCCCGACCCGTAACTTTGGTACATTGATTACGACATCGGCCTCGAGGAGGGGCTCGGGCAACTCGAGCTGCATCGGCTCGCCCCCCCCGATCTCGACCACCTTCGACGCGCACTCATCGAATGGTATGAGTTCCGCGCCCTCTGCGGCGACCGCCTCTTTCATCCCCGTGGCCTCGAGGACGCGCGCGGTCTGCATCCCCGCGGCACTCGCCTCTCCGATGATGACACGGCTAGCCCCCGCCTCCTTCGCCAGTCTGATCAGGATCCTGACTACTCGCGGGTCGGTCGTCACCCCACTATGTGCCGGTGCGGGCACCATCTGTGAAGGTTTGATGAGGACGGTCTGGCCCGACTCGACGAAGCGCTCGATCCCCCCGATGAGTCTGACCGCATCCCTCACGACCCCTTCGATCTCCCGCATCCCGACCGACTGATGGTCGGTCCTGGCGATCGCGACCCTGCTCACGGGCCGTGCTCGCACCCCGTTCTCCGGCGGGGATTCTGGTACGGGACTGAGAGTCTTCACCTCCCCCTCGGCCCTCTCAGCGAGGTCGCGGAGCGCGGATAGCTCGGCGGACCGCTCGTCTTCCTCCCCCTCGAGTTTGGACCGGGCACTCCGGAGGTGGTCCCTCAGTTCAATGAAGAGTTCGTGTGCCCATTCGGTCTCTCGGTCGAGTGAGAGGAGGAGGCCGAGAGCGCTCTGGAGGGCGATCCCACCCTCGAGGAGGTCTTCGATAGCACGGTCGAGGGCGGCCTGGTCAGGTGCTGCCTCAGCCTGATCTATCCTCTCCCCGAACTCAGTCGCTCGCCGCACCACCCCACCCAGTGCGTAGAGGTAGAGTGAGGTCGGCGCCGGGAAATGGTTGGGCTGGCGCACGTCGTCTACAGACATCATCCCCTTCTTCGAGTATCTCGCCTCTATCGCTGATTCGTGGGGTGCAGGTGCTGTGCCGTAATGACCATCGATTTGACGGGTCGAGCGAGATGGCCCAATATTCGGTCACTGGCCGATCTCTGGATATCGGTCCTCTCCCACCACCGATACTATCACTGTCGATATTGGTCCGATATTGGTCTATGGAGACTCCTCACCATACTCCGCATCCCGAAGCTACCAGGTCGCCGACCTTGGGGATCGTCCTCGCAGCGGGCCAGTCTACGAGGATGGGTAGGCCGAAACCACTACTACAGGTCGGGAGTGAGACATTCATCGAGAGGACGATCAGGATCCTCCAGGAGGGTGGGTGCCAGGGCGTACTCGCGGTCGTGGCTGCGTTGGATGGCGAGCCCGCGCGCCAGGCGGAGATGGCGGGCGCACGGATCGTGGTGAACGAGGCGGGGGGTGAGCCGATCGACTCGATCAGGGTCGCAGTCGGCGAGTTGCCAGACGATACCGGTTGGGTCGCGGTCCTGCCAGTCGATCACCCCCTCGTCGAGCCGGGGACGGTGACCGAGCTGATCGAGACCGCCCAGACTGGGGGGCCAGCGATCGTGCGGCCACTCTACGAGGGTCAGCCTGGCCACCCTGGCCTCTTCTCTCGCCGCACCTTCCCCGACCTACTCGATCCCGATCTCGAGAAGGGTGCACACTCTGTCGTCGAGAGGTATCGGCCGCACGTCGTCGATCTGGAGGTCGATGACCCGGGCGTGATCGCTGACCTGAATAGACCGGAGGACCTCGAACGATGGCTAGGGACGAGGTGATGAAGGGAATCAGTCCCCTGACCCCAGTCGATGCCGCACATCTGATCGCCGAGACCCGTAGGGGTGGTGACCCGGTCGCGATCGTGACAGTCATCGCTGGGCCAGCCCTCGGGCGCCGACTCGCACTGCACCACTCCGAGGATGGTACGACGACCCGTACAGGTACACTCGGGACCACAGAACTCGATGAACTCGCCAGCGCACTCGGAGCCCGCGCCCTCGAGGCGGGGGAACCAATGACCGAGGAGCACGATGGGGTCACCCTCTACGCCGAGGCACACCACCCCTCAGAGGAGTTGGTGATCGTCGGGGCTGGACATATCGCTGTCCCACTCGCCCGGCTCGGGGTCGAGCTCGGCTACGAGGTCACAGTCCTCGACGACCGGGAAGAGTTCGCGACGGATGAGCGCTTCCCCCCCGTGGCGCGTGTACTGCGCACCGATTTCAGCGACCCCTTCGCCGCGGTACGGATCGGGTCTCGATCGCATGTCGTCCTCATAACTAGGGCGCATAAATATGACTACGACTGTCTCCACGAGCTCCTACGCCTGGAGACGATGCCTGCATATATCGGGATGATAGGTAGCCGGCGCCGGGTCAGGGCTACCTTCGCCGCCCTCGCTGAGGGGGGGATCGCGCGGGAGAAGCTCGCGCGCGTGAGCGCGCCGGTCGGGGTCGAGATCGGAGCGGAGACCCCAGCGGAGATCGCGGTCAGTATCGCGGCCGAGCTCATCATGCTGCGCAGGGGAGTCTCCGAACCCGTCCTGATCACCGAAAGGGAAAGGGTCCTCGAGCGACTACTACCCGAGAGGGCCTGAGGACTCCTCATAGAGACGACTCACCGAACGACGGAGGGAGCCGTTATGGATGACGCAAATGTCTACGAGGCGGTACTCGAGTTGGCAGAGGGAGGCCGGACAGCGGCATTGGCCACGATCGTCGCAACGAAGGGGTCGGTACCGAGGAAGCCGGGTAGTAAGATGCTGATCGAGCCGGGGGTCGGGCTGATCGGGACGATCGGTGGGGGGTGCGGCGAGGGGGAGGTGATCGAGGCGGCAGAAGAGGTGGTCAGGACCGGTGAGCCGCGCCTGGTCCGCGTCGAACTACTCGATTCGACCAACTCGTGGAGCCCCGCTATCTGTGGTGGGGTGATGGAGGTCTTCGTCGAGCCGGTCGCGCCCAGTGAGGGGTGAGATGACCACCTGGAAACGATATAGCGAGTTCCTCCAAGATCCCCCGGAGCTGACGATCGAGTGGCGCGACCAGCTCACCGATGCACGCGGCTGGCTGATCATCAACTCACTCCGAGGCGGAGCTACAGGGGGCGGGACCCGTATGCGGCCCGGGGTCGGGCCAGGCGAGGTCACCTACCTCGCTAAGGCGATGGAGCTCAAGTTCGCACTCGCCGGTCCCCCGATCGGGGGCGCGAAGGCGGGTATCGACTTCGATCCCTTCGACCCTCGCAAGCCCGAGGTCCTCGCCCGCTGGTACCGCGCGATCAGGCCCTACCTGATCGAGCACTATGGGACCGCCGGCGATCTAGGGGTCGATGAGGTCCTCGATGTCATACCCGCGATCTCAAGGCTCGGGGTCGGACACCCGCAGGAGGGGATCGTCCGCGGTCATTTCCAACCAGACGACGGGGCGTTGGCCCAGACGATCTCGAACCTCCAACTCGGGGTCGAGGCGCCTATCGAGGGTGACCGAGGTGTAGCTGGAGTCCCTATGAAGGTCGCTGACCTGATCACCGGGTATGGGGTCGCCCTCTCGATCAGACACCTCTACGCCCGCCAGGGTCGTGGGCTAGAGGGTATCAGGGTCCTCCTCGAGGGTTTCGGCAATGTCGGCGCCGCGGCTGGTCTCTTCCTCGCCCGGTGGGGCGCACGGATCGTCGGGATAGCTGACCTGAACTCGGTCCTCCTCTCCCCCGAGGGGCTCGATCCCGCTGGGGTCGAGGAGTTGATACGACGACGGGTCGAGAAGCTCCTCCCGGTCGATGACCCTCGGATCATCCCACAGGGCGAGCGAGCTCGCTTCTTTGGGACACCAGCTGAGGTCTTCGTCGCTGCTGCCGCCTCTGGCTCGATCGGACCAGAACGCCTAGACCTCTTCGAGGCCAATGGGATCGAGGTCATAGCGAGTGGCGCGAACCATCCTTTCGGGGAGGCGAAGCTCGGCTCGACCACGGTCGCTCGATCGGCCGATCGACGTTTCACCATACTCCCCGATATCCTCGCGAATTGCGGGATGGCACGAACCTTCAGCTACCTGATGGAGGGCGACGCGGTACCGGAGGCGGACCCGATCTTCGCAGCTGTCGACGATACCATAATGGCGACGCTCGACGAGATCCTCGAGCGCGCGCGGGGAGGGGTCAGGGGCCTCCTCGCCGCCACTCTGGACCTCGTGTTGGACCGCGTCGGCGCTCCCTGAGCCGACGCTCTCCGAGCTGGGGTCGGGGCTCGGGGGGCCGGCGCTGCCGTTCGCGACGCCACTCCTCCCAGCGATGTAGCTGTTCGTACGATGAGGTCGCAGGGCGTAACTCGCCCCTCTCGATCGCTCTCCGTTCCTCATCACGGAACTCGCGCCACTCCATATAAGCGTCGAGGAGTTTGCCGGTCTCGTAGGGGCCGCGCATCTCGAAGTCGTAATCATGTAACTCTTCCCACGCCGGATCACGAGGGAGCCATGAGGAACGACTCGGCCTCCTGGACCAGAAGGGACGATCATAATCGGGCATCTCTGCCTCCTCTTCTCTGGAGCCGGTGCGCCTCCGCACCACCCTGAGGGGAATCCGAAGGGCTCAGAGTGGCAACCGCTATGCCGTAGACCCCAAAAGAGGAGGTCGACTTCGTGGTGGAGTACCTGAGGGCCTTCGAGATCCAGGAGGGATAAGGTGGTGTCGGTTGGCAGGAATCGGTGAAGGAGGCTGGGAGGTGTGGCTACGCCGGTAGGGTGTAAAGGTGCGCACTCTACCCACCGTTCGGCGACCTGGGGTCGGTTTTACACCTATAGGGTGCCAAACAACGCAATAGCCCACTGGCTACGGCGCACTTTGGCCGATCGACCACCCCTGAGGTGGTAAAGTGCGCATCCGTCGAGATAGAGGCCGACCCGTGCGCAGTTCTTCACCGCTCCAGTCCGCTCCAGCCCTCTCCGGCCCCCGCTCCGGCCCCCTCTCTGTTCACGCTCGATCCGATCTCGAGCAGTTCCGGCTCTACCGAGCAGGTCGCTCATGATACGCGACTCGACAGAACCAGATCCCCGAGTATACATTGAGATCATGGCTAGAGAGATCATTCTGCTGGTCGGCACCACTCGCGGACTCTTCGTACTCCGCTCTGATCCCGACCGCAAAAGGTGGAAGGTATCGCCCCCGAAGATGGTGGGGCACGAGGTCTATCATGCGATCATCGACCCCCGCGCCCCGAACATCGCCTGGGCCGCGACCGATCACAAGGTCTGGGGCGCGCATGTGCATCGGAGCACTGATCAGGGCGAGAGTTGGGAGGTCCTCGAGGAGGCGCCGCACTACGACGACGATCGCGGCCTCATCGCGATCTGGTCGCTGACCCCGGGGCTCGGCTCTGACCCCGACCTCCTCTATGCCGCGATCGAACCCGCGGGCCTCTTCCTGAGCCATGATGCCGGCGAGAGTTGGGAGGGTGTCGAGCCCCTGAATGAGCACCCGACGAACGATACCTGGCAGCCCGCAGGCGGGGGTCTCGCACTACATTCGGTGATCGTCGACCCGCGCGACTCGGACCGAATCTACTGCGCCCTCTCAGCCGGGGGGGTCTACCGCTCAGACGACGGGGGCGCGAGTTGGGTCCCCCTCAACCGGAACGTTCGCGCCGACTTCCTCCCGCAGCAGTACCCGGAGACAGGCCAGTGTGTGCACAAGCTCCTGCTCCACCCCGCGCGCCCCGACCGTCTCTACCAGCAGAACCACTGCGGGACCTATCGGAGCGATGACCGGGGTGACAACTGGATCGAGATCACGGAGGGTCTCCCGAGCGACTTCGGTTACGCACTCGCCCTCGATCCTACTGACCCCGACGTCGTTTACGTCATCCCTCAGGAGTCGAGCCATATGCGCGCCTCGGTCGATGGACGACTCCGTGTCTATCGCTCGCAGGATGCGGGGGAGACGTGGGAATCACTCGAGAATGGGCTCCCCCAAGCGAATGCCTATGTCCAGATCCTGCGTGAGGGGATGGCGACCGATACCCTCGACCCCTGCGGCGTCTACTTCGGGACGACGAGTGGGCACCTCTTCGCGAGCCGCGATGGCGGGGATTCGTGGGAGATGATCGCGGGGTTCCTGCCGAAGATACTATCGGTGACGGCGATGGTCGTCGAGGGGTCATGAGGTAGGGGCTACTTCACCCATCGAGAGCTACCCCTCCTAGGGCTCCCAGGTGAGGACGACCTTCCCAAGGTTCTGGTCGTCCTCGACATACTCATGCGCCGCCGCAACCTCGTCGAAGGGAAAGACTCGGTCTACGACAGGGCGGATCCCACCCCCTTCGAAGCTCGCGAGTGCCCCTTCTCTGAAGGCCTCGGTGACAGCGATCTTCTCCTCGAGTGAACGGGACCGCATCACCGTCCCAATCAGGGTCGCCCTCCGGTTCAGGAGGAGTCCAAGATCGAGCTCAGCACGACGACCGGCGACGAGACCAACGAGTGCGACCCGGCCCCTCGGGGCCAACGCCTCTAGATTGGCAGGCATATAGGCCCCCCCCACGAGATCGAGGACGGTATCGACTCCCTCCCCCTCGGTGAATCGCAGGATCTCGGCAGGAAGATCGGCTGGATCATCGACCTCGATCCCATACTCGAGTCCATACTCCCCCGCCCCGTCGAGTTTCCATGGGCTCCTAGAGGTCCCGATCACCCTAGCGCCCGCCTGACGGGCGAGTTGGAGGGCCGCGAGCCCGACTCCACTCCCGACCGCATGGATGAGGAGAGAGTCGCCACCCTCGAGCCCGAGAAGGGTGAAGAGGGCGTCGTGCGCGGTGAGGAAGGCCTCAGGTATCGCTCCCGCCTCGACGAATGAGAGACCTGGCGGGATCGGGAGTGCCTCCCTCTCATCGACGACGACGAACTCGGCATAACTACCCCCGCCCACGATCCCCATTACTTTGTCCCCAGGCTCCCACTGGGTGACACCGGGACCGACCTCATCGACGAGGCCGGCATACTCTAACCCCGGGATCTCAGCTGGGACACCAGGGGGTGCGGGATAGACCCCGCGCCGCTGGAGTAGATCGGCACGATTGACCCCTGCAGCAATGACCCTGATCCTGATCTGGCGCGGACCGGGGGTTGGGGCGGGAAGAGAAAGCTCCCGTAGGACCTCTGGCCCCCCGGGAGCATCGATCACGATGGCGCGCATCACCTCAGCCCGACCCTCAGGTCGCCTTCTCCTCGACGAGATGATAGATGAAGGAGAAGAGGAGCGCGCCCGCCGCCGCACCGATCAGGGCACCGACCCTCGTCGGATAGGGGTTGTGAGCGACATACGGGAAGACACCGAGCATCCCACCAATGAAGGCGCCGAAGATACCAAAGGCAAAGGTCAGCGCCGGCGCCGTGCTCGGCGCCCGATAGAGTGTGCGCATTAGCGCACTAGCCACGAGGCCGAAGAATAGCCAGATGATAAAACCGGTTACATACACCATCGTATTGGGTCCTCCAGGATCAGTAGCTCTGTAGGGTGTGGATATAGCTAGAAGCGTCACTTATCGCAAGGGGGGATAGGGGGACGGGTCAGGCCCCTTCACCGTGCGGGTGGTGTTCAGCCACCACATCCATCTCGACTGTGCCAGCTGATTTCTCGCCCCCCTCCGGTACCGGTCTGGCCTCGTCACCTGGTACCTCCCCTCCTATCTGAGAGAGGTCCAGTCTCAAGGTGAGTGTCCAAGCGATAGAGACGACGACCGCACCAAGGATGAAAGGGGTCCCGATCCCCATACCCTGGAACAAGGCTCCCGCCCAGAGGGGTCCAATGACCCGTCCCACCCCTCCTACGAACTGGCTACCCCCTAGGATCGAACCCTGCGAGTCCCTGTCGGTCGCCCGCGAGGTCAGACTAGCGAGTACGGGGAAGAGAGTTCCCGTACCCAATGCGTAGAGGGTAACTGAGAGCGTCATCCACCAGCCCCCCGGTATCAGAGCTACGCTCAGGATACCGACCGCGAGTGCAGTCGCCCCGAAGCGCGCGGTCCCGATCTCCCCGAGCCGATCGACGAGCCAGCCGAGGATCCCCCCCCTGACGATGACAGTGACTGCGCCCGCGAGGGAGAAGACGAGCCCCATCCCCTGCGCACCGATCCCGAAGGCGCGCTCAGCGTAGAGGGCGAGGACCGAGGTCATCGCGGTAAACGACGAGATCGAAAGGAAATAGATCGTGAGGAGGAGTGAGAGTGGATAGCGAGTCAGTGCCCCTACCCACCCTCGGAAGGTAGCGGCCTCTCCCCGTCGTCCACTTCCACCTCTGGCGGGTACTCTAGACTCGTGGAGGAAGAGGAGTGCCGCGATCCCATTCACCGCGCAGAGCGCGGCCGCGACATACCCTGGCGCCCCGAGCCCCCACCTACTGAAGGCCCCACCGATCGCGGGACCGAGCATCACCCCTAGTCCTGAGGCCGCGCCGAGGAGTCCGAGGGCACGGGAGCGTTCGTCGGGCCGCGTCGTATCGGCTACATACGCCTGGGCGACCGAGATCGTGCCCCCTGCCGCACCCGCAGCCATCCTCGAGATGAAGAGGAGTGGGAGTGAGCGAGCGAGCCCGAAGAGGAGGTAGGAGATAGCGGAGGCGAAGAGCCCTGCGATCAGGAGGGGACGCCGACCACGTCGATCAGAGACCCGACCCCAGAGAGGCGCTGCGAGGAGTTGCATCGCCGAGAAGGAAGCGATGAGGAGGGTCACCTCGACCGGCGAGGCACCCATCGATTCGGCATAGAAGGGGAGGAGTGGGAGTACGATCCCGAACCCGATCATATCGATCAGGACTGCGGCGAAGAGGATCGTCAGTCCAGTCCGATTCTGTCCCATCCTGCCATGTACTTCTGAGGATCGGGGTGCGATCATCCAATTCCCCATCCGCGCTGGCTAGGCGCTGGTGCGCGGGAGACGAGCCCAATCTCAGGAAGGAAAATGGTGCAATACCTCAATGATCATCTCCCCAGGAGCTTTAGGAACCCGATCCGTTGGGACCGGGAAGGTCACCAGCACCGATCTAGCGCGAGCGGAGCGAGAGGCCGGTCGTACCTGAGAGAGCCACACCAGCATACCTGGTACCCTGGTCAACTCGTCCTCCGGGACCTCGACCTCTTCGGCAACGACGGTCGCGCCGCCCACCTCATCCTCGCCCGTTTCGCGCTCCTCCAATTCGTCCTTCTAGAATGGGAGGCCTCCCTCCCGGACCAGTTCGCATCAGAGATCGCATTGAGATCGGCCTACCTCGAGCCCGAAGACCACTTCGATCCAGCCGAACTCAGTGCCCTTACCGACGCCTATGAGGCGCTCCTTGCCCTGGGTCAGGAGCGAGCTAGAGAAGGAGACCACTCATTACCCAAGGATGAGTTCCAAGAGCCCCCAAAGAGGAAGCTCGCCCGGGCACTCCTGATGATCGGAGTTGCAGCCGAGCGAGCGGGTCATACCAACTCTGCCCAAGCCTTCAATGAGGTCGGCTCGGCCCTCAGTCGCCTGCCGCCTCGGCACCTGCCCCGACAGGTATGACCTCCTCCCTCTTCCTAGAGTCGCCGGTCAGCCACCGCTGGAGCCGCTCCCCTGCGGTGTTGAAGATGATATAGGCGCTCGGAACCACGAAGAGGGTCAGGATCGTCGAGAGGCTCATCCCTCCGACCACAGTTACTGCGAGGGGACGCATCAACTCGGTCCCCTCCCCGATACCTAGGGCGAGTGGCAGCATCCCGAGGGCGGTGGTGAGTGATGTCATGAGGATGGGGCGCAACCTGACCATCCCTGCCTCGACTGCAGCCTCCTCCATCGAGAGGCCCCTCTCCTCGCGGTTCTGTTCGATGTACTCGACGAGGAGGATCCCATTGTTCACGACGATCCCCGCCAACATGATCACACCAAGGAGGACGGGCGCGCTGAGCGGCGTGTTCGTGATATAGAGGGCTATCCCAACCCCGATCAGTGAGAGTGGGATCGTGAGTATGATGACGAGGGGGTTGATCAGGCTCTCGTACTGTACCGCCATCACGACGAAGACGAGGAAGATCGCGAGGAAGGTCACGATCATCAGCTGACGGCTATTCTCCCGCATCGCCTCCTCCTCCCCCCCGAAGATGATCCCGTAGCCATCGGGGAGTTCGAGGTGCGCGATCCGAGCACGGATCGAGTCATTGATCTCCCCGACCGAGGCGATCTCGGCATTGTAATCACCGGTCAGCCTGAGGACCCGGTTCTGATTCTCTCGCAGGAGGGTCGTCGGACCGAGTGAGTTGTAGACATCGGCGACATCACGGAGGTAGATCGGCGCACCACCACTCGCACTTGGGAAGAGTGCGACTGCGCCCAGATCCTCGGGTGAGGTGAATCTCTCCCGTGGGAGCATGACGCGGATATCGAACTCCCGGTTCCCCTCGGTATAGCGCGTCGCGACGGTCCCATCCATCGCGGTCCTGAGCGTCTGGCCGACCGCGGCCACATTGAGCCCGAGGTACGAGGCCCTCTCCCTATCGAGCTCGACCGCGAGGATCGGGCTCGCCTCCTCACTCGAGGGCTCGAGGTTTTGTAGGCCCGGCACATCCTTTACTAGTTCCATCACCTCGGTGCCGATCCTCTGGAGCTCATCCAGGTCATCGCCCTGGATATGGAGAGCGATCGGTGAGCCAGAGAAGTTCGTCCTCAGCCCCCTGATCCGTGGTGGCCTGACGAAGATCCGGGCGCCGGGGAAACCGCGCTCATCGATCCGGTCTTGGAGGGTCTGCACCCACTCATCGGCGCTCATCGAGCGTTCGGTGACCGGGTCGAGCATGATATCGATAGATCCCCTGCCCGCCCGTTCGGAGGTAGAAGCCCCAAAGAGCCAGCCCCCGGCGGTCGTGAAGACGTGCCGGACATGGGGCATCTCGGCGATCATATCTTCGATCTCGAGTGCGACCCGGTTCGTCTCCTCGGCTGAGACACCTGGTGGGAGGGAGATGAAGACCCCAACATTCCCGTCATCGACCTGGGGCAGGAACTCAGTGCCCAGATTTTCGGTCAACTTGTAGGCCCCAAAGAGGGTGACCATCCCCCCGATGAAGACGAGGTACCTCCACCTGAGCGCTGCGGGCGCAATCCTACGGTAGAGCTGACTGAGGGCGGTATTTGCCTTGTCGACCATCCTGATCGGCCACCACCTCTCCGCTCCGCTAGTGAAGCGAATCTTCGCAAGTTGAGCCGAGAGCATCGGGACGATGCTGAGTGCGACGAAGAGAGATGCCGCTATCGCGAAGGAGATCGTCAGGATCAACTCCCGGAAGATCAGGGCAGCGAGGCCACTGATGATCAAGAAGGGCACTACAGCTGCGAGGTGTGTCGTCGTCGCCGCTACGACTGCCGATTGGACCTCACCAGCCCCAAGGTGGGCAGCCTCCTCCGGGTCGTCTATACCATCTGCCCCCCGGCGGAAGATATTCTCGAGCATTACGATCGAGTTGTCGACGAGCATCCCGACCCCAAGTGCGAGACCACCGAGGCTCATGATATTGAGGGTCAGGTCACCGAGTCCCATCATCACGAAGGTCGCGAGGATCGCGATCGGGATCGAGAGCCCGATGATGAAGGTCCGGCGCAGGGAGCCGAGGAAGAGGAGGACGATGATCATCGAGAGGATCGCGCCCGAGACCGCGGCATCCCTGACCGAGTTGACCGAGTTCCGGATGAAGTCGGCCTGGTTTTGCGTGGTGACGAATTCGATATCGCGCGGTATGAAACCATCCCGTTCGAGTGCGGCCATCCTCTCGGCAACACTCTCGGCGATCGCGACCGTATTCGCGTCAGGCTGCTTCCTGATCGAGAGCTTGACCGCCTGTACCCCATCGAGTCGAGCCCAGAGTCTCTGCTCCCGGTGCACATCCTGGACGGTCGCGACCTCAGAGAGGGGCACCCTCCCACCACCTGGCAAGACGAGGGGAAGCTCAGCGATCTCTCGGACACTCTGGAACTTGCCTGCCGTCTTTCCGACGACCTCCCTAGTCGGCGAGGAGATCCGTCCAGCGGCGACATCCTGGTTCGCCGACCGAAGTGCCTCGATGATCTGGGAGACAGTAAGCCCATAAGACCTGAGCCGCTCCTGATCGATCACTACCTGGATCTCACGTTGGAGACCACCTGAGACATCGGCCGACGCGACCCCCTCGATCATCAGGAGCTGAGGCCTGAGCCTGAACTCGACCCAATCCCGGAGGGAGACTAGATCACGGGTCGGAGAGGAGAAGGCGACCTCATAGATCGCCATCTGCGAGGGGTCGAACTTACTGATCGTCGGGGGATCAGCCTCGACCGGCATCTGGCCGCGCGCTCGCTCGAGGTTCTTTGCCGCGTCCTGGAGCGCGATATCGACATCCGTACCCTGTCTGAAGTGCAGGTTGACCCCTACCCGTCCCTCCTGGATCTGGGTCTCGATCTTGACGACACCCTCGGTCGTCGCCAGTGCAGCCTCGAGAGGCTTGGCGATCGTCTCCTCGAGGACCTGAGGCTCTACGCCCTGGTTCGAGACACCCGCCCTGACCTGTGGATAGACGATACTAGGAAGGAGATCGAGTGGTAGACCACTCAGAAAGAAGAAGCCCAGGACGATTATGACCGAGCTGAGCATGATCGTACCGATCGGGCGTCGGATCGACCAGCTCGGTACCCCGCCCCCCGTCCTCCTCTCACCCTGTCCTCTACTCATCGGGCGCCCCCTCCCACCGTCGTGGTCCGTTGTGCACCCGTATCATCCCCGAGAGTAGTACCCTCTCCGATGACCCGGACCTCGGCCCCGTCACGGAGAGCATTGTTACCCGCGACGACTACAGGCTCCCCGGCATCGAGACCAGAGAGGATCTCGACTCGGCCCTCCGAGTTGAGCCCAGTCCTGACTGACCTGCGGAGCGCGATCCCATCCTCGACGACGAAGACCGAAGAGGTACTAGCATCCCCGACGATCGCCGAAGATGGTACGAGGAGGACCCCGGTCTTTGCACTCAGTGCTAGTTCGACACGGGCGAGGAACCCAGAACGAGCGATCCGGTCACTGTCCTGGTAGAGAGCGATCTCGACGGGGACGAGACGGGTCGCAGGATCAGCGGCTGGGAAGATCCTCCTGATCCGGCCCGTCAGCTGTCGGTCGGGGTAGGCATCCAACATCACCGCAACCGCATCTCCAGGGTCTAGCTGGACGACATCGAGCTCCGAGACCTGGACCCTGACGACCATCGTATCGATATCGGCGATCGTGAAGAGCCGGGTCTGAACCCCGACGATATCACCCGCCTCCACCATCTTGTCTGTGATGACCCCACTGATCGGGGCCCGGACCAGTGTATAATCGAGCTGAGTCCTCAACTGTTCGAGCTGTGCCTCTGCTGCAGCGAGGGCAGTCCGATCGCGGTCGTACTCAGCTACCGTGATCACCTGCCGGTCGAGGAGTTGTTCCGATCTCTCGAAGTTGGAACGCGCGAGTTCATAGCTGGCCTTGGCACTAGCGAGCTGGGCCCTGACCTCACGGTCATCTAGGCGGGCGAGGATCGAACCGGCCTCGACATAGTCACCCTCGAGTGCATCGATGGAGAGGATCGCGCCACCGATACGGGTATTGATACCTACCCTCCTGATCGGCTCGACGACCCCTGAGACGGTGACCCTTCGTGCGATCGTTCCGAGCTCGACCGGTGCAGTCTCTACGACAGCCACCCGGGAGGATCGTCGCATCCCACCTGGTCCCCCCCCTGCCCGGGCATTCGACCCCTCAGCCTCATCTCTCTGACCACACCCGACGACGCCAAGTGCCACGGCCGCCACGAGCAGGAGTGTCTTCGTCCCCGACCCCGTTACTCTTCTGAACTTCACCGGCTTCACCCGTTTCTGATCCCCTTGGTGGATATCTCTCGACCCGTACTCCTAGACCCTGGCCTCAATCCCCGATCACTATCCGTTCCCCGACCACCGCCTCGAGTCTGGCGATCGCTGTACCGAGCGCCTGTCTTGCCCGAACCTCTGCTGCCTCTGCCTCGGCGAGTGCGACCTGCGAGGTCTGTAACTCGATGATCGTAGCATTACCGAGCTGGTATCTCTCCTCCTGGACCCGGAGATCTTCCCGGGCGAGCTCGACCGACCGCTCCGCTATCTCGACCCTCCGCTCGGCCGAGTAGATCTCCTGTCGCGCATCCTCGACAGCGACCTGAACTGCGAGCTCTGCATCCCTGACCCGCGCCCTCGCGGTCCGTTCAGCGATCGATGCACGTGCCAAGCTAGCCTCACGCTGAAACCCATTGAAGATCGGTAAGGAGGCGACCAGACGGAGGCTCCAGCTCCTCTGATCTGGTGGCCACTGGAAGGAGAACCAGTCGTATCCCCCGGTCAGACGGAGTGTTGGGAGGTACGATGTCCTCTGCGCCCAGCGCTGTGCACCCCTCTCATCGAGGGCGGCGCGCGCCGCGAGGAGATCTGGTGCGGTCCGTTCTGCACGCAGAAAGAGCTCCTCGAGGGGCGGGAGGCCTGGAGCACGTCCAGGTAACTCTGTCGCTGTCGGCTCGACCCCACCCTCTATACCGAGGAGGCGTCCGAGCTGGAGTTGGGCCGACCTATAGTTCGACTCGGAATCGACGAGTGCGAGTTCGGCGCTCCCGACCTCTAACTCAGCGCGCAGGAGATCGGACCTAGTCGCAGTCCCGACCTCTAGCCGTGTCCTGGCGAACTCTAGTTGTTGTTCTGCCCGATCGAGTCTCTGGCGCGCGACCTCGACGAGTTCTGCGGCGGCGAGGGTATTGTAGAAGGACTCTGTCGTCCTCAAGATCGTCTGGTAACTCTGCGCCCGGTAGTTGGCGTCTGCGGTTCGTAGTCGAGCATCGACACTCCGACCCTGAAAGATCCTACGACCACCATCGAAGAGCTCATAAGAGGCGGAGGCGGCGGCAGAGTAGCTCTCTGAGACGAGCCGTCCAGTCGCCTGGTCGAAGCGTTGGTTACTCGAGTTACCGTACGAAGTATTGAGAGTGAGGCCTGGTAACCAGGATCCCCTCACCTCGAGTCGGTCAGCCTCAGCACTCGCGATATTCCCCTCAGCCGCGATCGTGGCTGGATCGTGTTCGAGCGCCAGCCTGATCGCCTCATCGAGGGTCACCGTACGTAGGCTGCTCACCCCCTGAGAGAGAGCTGCGCCCGGATTCAACGATCCGACTATGAATAGGGCCAACGATAGAGAGAGGGAGTGGCGCCAGCTACTCATCGACTTCGACCTGCTCAGTTTGATCTTGGAAATGATACAACTTCGCACCTATTCTATAAGACGCGCAAGCCCGACTTTTTGCTGGAACAGACCAGGACACCCGGCGAATACCTTACTTGTCGAGTGCCCAGATGGTTCCGATCAGGCCGCGAATCCAGGAATGGTTCATGCTCCCCATCTGCCCTGCCTCATAGGCGCTAGAAGACTATGACCGAGGTGACTGATGAAAAGACGTAGCGTGGCACGCGATCTCATAAAGGGCGGTATCGCAGGAGCAGTCGCGACCTGGGTGATGAATGGGGTAACCACCTTCATCTATGAGCGAGAGGGGGATGAGGTGAGAGAGAGGGAGGAGGAGGCGACAGGGGGTGAGAGCTCACTCTTCAAAGCAGCTGGACAGATCGATCAGGTACTCAGGCTCGAGCTAGATGACGACCAGAAAGAGCGCCTGGGGAATGCCCTCCACTGGGGCCTCGGGATCGCGACCGGAGCGATCTATGGGATACTCCGACCGCGCGCCAGGTGGACCGGCGAGGGCCAGGGCCTGGGATTCGGGGCCGCCTACTGGCTCGCGATCGATGAGGCGGTCGTCCCACTACTCGGCCTCGCCCGTGGGCCAGGTGCCTATCCCTGGCAGAGCCACGCCCGTGGATTGGCTGGCCACCTGACCTTCGGTGTGGTCGCGGACACGACGCTCGACCTCCTCGACCTCGTAGCCTGAACCTTGGACGGTCCTCGCACCTCGTCCCCCTTACCTCGGAGCGGCGAGGACGAGAGCGAAATAGGTATCGGGGTCGGTCCACCACCCCTCGAGTTCGAGGCCGGCGGCGCAGAGGAGGGTCTCGAGTTGGTCCCGGTCATACTTCCTGCTGATCTCTGTCCTGATCGACTCCCCCTCCTCGATCTCATAGGCCCCAACCTTCGGGACATATACCCTCTGCCGGCGCTCAGAGATGAGATGCATCTCGACCCTCGTCTTCATCGGATCGTAGAAGGCGTGGTGACGATAGGCGTCGAGGTCGAAGTCGGCACCGAGTTCACGGTTCATCACCCGAAGGATATTGAGGTTGAACTCAGCAGTCACGCCTCGCGAATCATTGTAGGCTGCCTCGATGACCTCGACCGATTTCTGGAGATCGACTCCCAGGAGAAACCTGTCCCCTCCCCGCAGGTGCGTCCGGACCCGGGAGAGGAGTGCGATCGCCTCCCCTAACTCGAGGTTGCCCAGGGTACTCCCGAGGAAGGCGTGGAGGACAGCGCCATTGGTTGCGGTAGGGGGTGGCAACCACCTGGTGAAGTCGGCAACCACGGGCTCGACACACAGACCAGAGTACTCGGCCTCGAGAGATCTCGCCGAGGCAGTTAGGAACTCTGCACTCAGATCGATAGGATGATAGTACTGGCCACAGCCAGCGCCGATCATCGCATCGAGGATTATCCTCGTCTTGCTGGCCGCACCAGCACCTAGTTCCGAGAGGGTCGTCGGCCGGTATACCCCGACGATCTCGGGGATGACATTCCGAAGGAGTCCCCGCTCGATACGGGTCAGATAATATTCTGGGAGACGGGTGATCTCATCGAATAGGTGAGAGCCGCGCTCATCGTAGAAATACTTTGGCGGCAGCCTCTTCTGCGCCTCGGCAAACCCCTCGCGTAGATCGTTACGGATACTCTCGATACCCTCGTCGTAACTCACTCGACCCGGCCTGATAGGTAGGACGAAAATCAGTACCGGTGGCGGTGGCAAGTTCCGGGCCACTTATGTGACCCGGTAAGAGGGGGGTGAGGGAGATTACCAGCCTGGTCTGGCGACTACGATCCCATCCTGGTCGGAGATTCCCTGGATCCTCTCGGCGAGGGGGAGTTCGCTGATCTCGACCGATCGGCCGACGAGGGGTGCGTGCATCAGGTGTACCCTGCCATCGATTCGGACAGCGATCCCGGTGTGGACGATATCGAGCCCTTTGATCGTGCTCGTCATCGCAATGACATCCCCATTCTGGATCTGGTCCTCGACCCTTTCGATCCGATCCTGGGGGATATAGTACCTGGTGCGGCCATTGATCGAGTCCTCGATCCTCTTCATGGCGGCCAGGTTCTGTGGCTCGGCGAGTTGACGGTAAGAGTCGGGGTGATTCGACATGAACTCGATCCGTCCGGTGCGTCGTCGTCCCCCGAGTTCCCGAGTCAGATCCCGGACGACGCCCTTGACCTCATTGTCATAGAGCCAGTCGCTGAAGTAGTGTAACCGACTCGGATATCCATCGAGGACTCCACCCCGATACCTGATCCTGACGAGTTGCGCCCTATAGGCATCATAATCGATGGTCCGTGCCTTGATCAGGCGAGCCATCGCGAGGACGTTCTCGACATAGGTCACGCAATCGAGCTCTCTCAGGTTGACGATCAGCCTCTCGGGTCCCTCCGCCTCGAGGACATTTGGGGTGTAGGTCGTCCCGATGAAGGTCTTCCCTAGCTCGGCGACGATCTCCCCTAGTGGAAGGGTATCGAGCCGCTCTGATAGGGCCCATCTCATCTTCTCCTCGAAGAGGGCTCTATCGGGGTCCTGCTCGAGTTCCTGCTCTCCGGCTACTGCACCCGGAGTCTCGGTCGCGGCTCGTACCGGTTCTAACTCATCGAGTTCCTCCCCACCTGCCAAGAGTCCGACGACGAGGGCGGCGGGGATCGGGACCACGATCAGGATACGTCGCAAGAGGCCATTCATCGTCATTGACCGCCCTGGCTCTTGACCTCGACCTCGATCAGCTCCTCGCCGGCCACCTCGAACTCGAGTGTGATAGTGATGAGATCCCCGATCTCGAGGTCCTCACGGAGACCGATCAACATCAGGTGATAACCACCGGGCTCGAGGTGTACCTGGCCCCCAGCTGGCACCTCGATCGCCTCGACCTGACGCATCCTCATCACCCCATCCTCGATCGAGGAGAGGTGTAGTTCGACGACGTCGGCGACCTCGGTCCGTGCGGCGATCAACCGGTCGAACTCACCCCCACGGTTATCGATCGTGAAGTAGGCCGCAGAGGTAACCCCTGACGCGCTATGTGCCTCTTCTCCTTCGGTCCCGGTCTCCTCCCCGGTGGCCCTGACCATCGCTGGCCGGGCCCAGGCGTCCTCGATCTCGAGTATCGGCCCAGGCTGACTCGCCCCGGCACAGGCCCCAACCGCGAGGGCGGTGAAGAGGAGGAGGCCAGGAAGGAGGCGCTCTCTAATGATATCGATTCGAAGTACTCTCACTATAGACTCCAGCTACTCTCGTTCACTTCCTGATCATCAACGCGAGATCCTGGGCGAGCCCCTCGACAGGGACATCGAAGGGCCAGAGGAGCCTGACGCCGCCCCGGCGATCGAGGACGGTCGTCGTCGCAGTATGATCGACGAGGTAATTCGTCGCATCAGAGCCCTCGGCCTTCGCGAAGTAGACACCATAGGTCGCTGCGACAGCCGCGAGTTCCTCCTCCGTACCCGTCACACCGATGAAGGAGGGGTGGAAGGCGCGGACATACTCCTTGAGCCGTTCAGGTGTATCACGCTCGGGATCGACCGAGACCATGATGACCTGTACCCTCTCCGCGTCATCGCCAAGTTGCTCCAGTGCCTGGCCGAGCCGGGCGAGGGTCATCGGACAGACATCGGGGCAGAGGGTATAGCCGAAGAAGAGGACGACGACTTTGCCCTTCAGATCAGCGAGTCGGACCGGCCCATCGGCCGAGGTCAGGGTGAAATCAGCTGCCGGGAGTGGCGGCTCGATGAGTGTACCATACGGCTCGACACCGCGCGGTCCGAGGAGCCTGAAGGCCACGAACCCGACGAACGCCACGATTAGCGTCGTAGATATCAGTAGGAACCGACGAAAGTTCATCTCCGATCACCTCGTTGGATAACAGGCGAAGAGGTGTGCCGCCTCATAGGCGAGGCGTGCCACCCCGGTCGCGGCACGGGCCTCCTTGGCAACGAGTCCGATATCGCGGAGTAGACGCCGTATCTCCGGTATTCGGTACCTATATTCGCCGCGAAGGATCCCCCAGCCATCGACGAGGAAGAAGTTGGGATCTAGCCTGAACCCGCCCTCGTCATCTTCCTGATAGTAGACCCTGAAGCCTGCGCCGACCAGTGCCTTGAGGGCATCGTGCTCTGCGGTCGCGAGGCGCCACACCTCAGGGTCGGCCCCGATCTCAGCGGCGGCGGCACGCAAGACCTCTGGCGTATCCCGTTTGGGATCGATAGAGATCGTGACGAGTTTGACCTCAACATCATCGGGCTCGAGCACCTCGTCGAGCCGGTCCTGGACCTCTCGCATGAGATCGACTGACGCCTCGCAGCGTTCGCCACAACCTGTATAACCGATCGTATAGAGGACTACCTTACCCCTCAACTCCTCACTCGTCAGCCTCTCCCCATCCTGATCGATCAGCATATATCCCGGGGCGAGGGTCAGGCGGGGGAGGACACGGATCGGCTGGAAGATGACGAAGACGACGATCGCGAGCCCGATGAGGGCGGGAACCGAGACCAGTGCATAGATCCGTTTACGACTCATGACCGGGCATACCCCTCGAATCCTGGTTTGAACCTGACGATCGGTCGATTACCGATCACCAGATCCTAAGCAGTCATGAGTGAGCTTTCTAGCGGGAAAGTTCCCAATCTCTGGGTGGGGGATTTCCTTACTCAGCAACTCTACCAAGCAAGGTCAGGAGCTCGAGCTTGGCAGGGGAGGGCCAGCTAGCTATCTGAGCCGACACCCGTGAAGGGCGATCTCTGCTGTCCCCTCAAACCAGCGCCGACCCTCTCGAAGATGAGCCGATCGATCCTGCGGCCAGCCATCGCGGTGACCCTGAATCGACCACCCTCGACCTCGACCTCATCTCCAGCCCTCGGGACCCTCCCGAGTTGGCCGAAAACATACCCACCTATCGTATCATAACGGTCCTGTGGGAGTTCGAGGTCGAAATGCTTATTGACCTCCCAGACAGGTGCGCCACCGGCGACCCTGCAGGTATCCTCCCCCAGCTCCTCGAAGTCGGGGATCTCGATCTCATGCTCATCCTGGATCTCACCGACTATCTCCTCGATCAGATCCTCGAGGGTGACGAGGCCCGCAGTACCACCAAACTCATCGACGACGATCGCCATCTTGATACGCTCACGACGCATCTCCCTGATCAGAGCCTCTACCGGTTTGCTCTCGGGAACGAACTTCACCGGCCGCATGATCGGGCGGAGCTCGGTCTCACCATCCCGATCGGCGCGCCAGAGGTCACGGGCGACGATGATCCCAACAACATTGTCGATCGTCTCCTCGTAGACGGGGATCCGTAGATGGCCCTCATCGAGCATCGCCTCCTTCGCGCCAGCCACACCCGCCTCGAGAGGGACAGCCACGACGAGGGTCCTGGGAGTCATGACCTCACTCACCCGAACCTCACTCAGACCCATGACATTGGCGACGACCTGCCACTCATCCTCCTCGAGGGTGCCCTCGCGACGACCAATCTCAGCTAGAACCTCGAGCTCTTCACGACTGACCGTCGGCTGAGAGGTGGCAGGTGGAGTGATCAGACGACTGAGAAGAGCGAGAGGCGCAAGGATAGGCTTCATGATGACGATCATCCCCCTCAGGAGATAGGCCGCCGGGATCGCAAGGGATTGCCAGTACGCTGCACCTACCTTCTTCGGAACGATCTCAGAGAAGATCAGGATCGCTAGAGTCAGGAGTGCTGAGAATAGAGCGACCCACTCATTACCAAAGACCTGGAGGGCGAGTGCACCACCGATCGCGGCGCCAAGGGTGTGCGCGATCGTATTGAGAGTCAGGATCGCTGCGATCGGCTCATCGATCTGTTGCCGGAGACGCCAGAGGATCGTACCCGCCCGATCACCACGCTCCTCGAGGAGCGCTATATAACCAGGGGTCAGCGAGAGTAGGACTGCCTCTAGGACGGAACAGATGAAAGAGGTGACGAGCGAGAGCCCGATCACTACAGTCAACCCCAGCATCTCCTACCTCACCACCGGGGATTGAACATAGTGATACCACGGCCCTTCTGTCTCGAGAGGAGATGGGGCTGGGAAGGGGCAGACTGCCCCGGGGCGTCAGCGGTCCAGACGTCGGCCCACGAGCCCCTCGGATACCTGGCAGCTCCGTCCCTCTCGGGTCTTCGGATCCAGCTGTGGCCGGGTCCTCTGTAATAGTGCCCTTCGAGGCTCCGGAGCGCCGTAGGTGGAGGACGGTCGCTCACACTGTTAATATAATATCTATCTCTGATCCCTTCAAGCGGATCAGGGTGCTCTCACGGGTTACTTTCAGGCCCCTCCTGATCGAGTCATCTCGCTCGAATCTCGGTCGAGATCGAACAGATGGGGGCGGTGGAGGGTAACTCATAGGAATGCGTGATCCGGAGTGGTCCGGTGCGTCGGTAGAGCATCGAGTATGCAACGAGCACCGGACCACATTATCTTTGGAGGCTATGAGCGCAGCATTCGTCCTGATCTTGGTGGTTGCGGGGGCCTATCTGGCGGCCTATCTCGCCTTTGAATGGCTTGCCCGTCACTTCCAGATCATCTCCGGTGCCGAGTACCTCTTACTCGGGATCTTATTGGGTCCGCAGGTCTCGGGCCTGATAAGTGCGAGTGTAGTGGGTGATTTCGCGCCCTTCATGACCCTTGCTCTCGGTTGGATCGGGGTTATGGTAGGGACACAGTTCTATCTCCCTGGTCTCTTCCGTATCTCGGGGACGTCGTACCGTATCGCCTTCATCGAGGCGATCTTCGGTCTCGTCGTCGTCTCGGTGGTGATGGCCGGTATACTCTCTCTGGCCTTCGGTCTCGACCTCGAATCGGTCGTGACTCCTGCGATTGCTCTCGGCGCGATCGCGACTGCCTCGATGCCCTCTGGTATCGCTCTCGTCTCGCGGACATTGGGTCGCAGTGCGCCCGTCCTACGTCAGCTCGAGTTGACTACCGCGGTCGATGCCCTCGTCTCGATCACCGCTTTCGGGCTCCTTCTCAGTATCGTACATGTAGCCCCTGCGGTCACACCGCGCGCACCGACAGCTACGGAGTGGGCGGTGATCAGTATCGGTATCGGTCTAGTGAGTGGTGCGCTCTTCCATCTCTTCCTCGGTTCGGAGAAGAATATCGACCGGCTCTTCATCGGACTCGGTGGTGCGGTGATCCTCGCTAGTGGGGCGGCGGCCTACCTCAGGCTCTCACCTCTCCTCCCCTCGATGTTGATCGGAATGATCCTGGTCAATACCTCATCGAACCGGGAGGAGATCAAGACCGTCCTCACCCGAGTCGAACGTCCCCTCTACTTCGTCCTCCTCATCTTCGCCGGTGCAGCGTGGGATCCAGGTAGTTGGGCTTGGGTCGTACCGACCATCGCCTTCCTGATAGTCCGTCATGCTGCGAAGAGGGGTGGTTCCTGGTTAGCCGCCTGGTCGACCGATTCTCTACCGGTCCTCGGGCCTGGGTGGGGGAAGGCCCTACTTGGCCATGGTGGGCTTGCGATCGCGATCGCGCTCAACTATCAGATCCACGAGGGTGCGCCCCTGGCGAATGTCGTCTTCACTGCGACCCTCGCTTCGGTCATCCTGACGAGCCTCTCCTCGGCGAAGGCAGTCGAGGCAGCAGTCAAGCCCTTCTGGCGAGTCAGGATCAGGAGGGTGACGACGGCGCCCGCGCCACCACCGCGCGTTGTCAAGGATCAGGGGTCGGGGGAGAGCTCCCCTACCAAGGATACCGAACGCACCGAACTCCCCGATCTGATCGAGGGGGTGGAGGGCTGAGATGCGACGTATACTGATCCTCGTCCTCCTACTCGGGGGTATGCAGCTCATCTTGCCTCTCGGCTCACAGGGCCAGGGCTCGACGGCGCTACTAGCCTTCGGGCTCCTGATCCTTGCCGCCTACTCGGTCGGTGAACTCGCGACAGCGGTCAAATTACCGAAGATAGTCGGGTACCTGATCGCTGGTGCTATCCTCGGCCCCTCGATCATGGGTACGGTGAGTCAGGCGGGTGTCGACCGGCTGAATCCTGTCAGTGAGCTCGCTATCGCATTGATCGCCTTCCTCGCTGGTGCGGAGCTCAAGTGGGGTGAGGTCAAGAAGCGTGGTGTACTCCTCCTCAAGATCATGAGTGCCGAGTTGGCACTCGGCTTCGTTGCACTCGCGGTCCTCCTCTACTCGGTACATCCCTTCATCCCCTTCCTCGCCGATGCATCGCGGGTAGAGGTCATCGCTTTTTCGATCCTCTTCGCCTCGATCGCAATCGTACACTCACCTGCGGTGACGCTGGCACTCCTCTCGGAGACAGGGGCGAAGGGGCCAGTCGCGCGGACGACACTCGGTGTGGTCCTCCTGACCGATGTCGCTGTCGTCCTCTTCTTCAGTGTCGCCCTGGCGATCGCGCGAGCACTCGTCCCCCCGACCGGGGTCGAGCAGGTCGCCTCCTTTGGCGCAGTCGTCTGGGAGATCGGGGGTGCATTGATAGTAGGTGCGGCGCTCGGTGGCGCGATCGCTCTCTACCTCCGTTTCGTGAGTCGGGAGTTGATGCTCTTTGCGATCCTTATCGCCTTCCTCGGGATCGAGTTGGCGCGGATCGCTCAGGTAGAGCTCCTCCTGACCCTCCTGACAGCGGGTTTCGTCTCGGAGAGTATCTCGAGGCGCGGCGAAGCGTTGCGGCATGCGATGGAGCGTTCAGCCGCCCCGATCTTCGTGATCTTCTTCGCCCTCTCGGGCGCAAAGATCGATATCGCCGATGTGATTCCCGTCCTCCCCTTCGTGATCCCGATCGCACTCGTCCGGGCGAGTTCGATCTGGGCGGGCACGAGGCTTGGTGCCCGTTGGGCACGGGCACCGGAGCCCGAGAAGAAGTATGTCTGGATGGGACTCCTCTCACAGGCCGGTGTGGCGATCGGACTTGCGACGATCGTTGGAGAAGCCTATGGGGAGATGGGCGTTCATCTCAGGACGCTCCTCTTCGCCCTGATCGCGGTCAATGAGACGGTTGGTCCGATCTTCTTCCGTCGTGCACTCGTCAGGAGTGGTGAGGCAGAGACAGAAAGGCCACCGGTCCGGACCGATAGGACCGTCGTCGTCAGTGAGGGCGTTGGGGCCGGGACTGGCTGAGTCTGCTGAGTCTGCCAGCCCTCGATCGACCGGCCCTACTGGCGGGGAGATTGTTAGGCCACTACCTTGCAAGTGACGCTGATTGAGATGGATAGATGATTCCTAGAGGCCCCGGATACCGGGCCCCGCGAGTAAGGAGTGGAGAATATGAGCAATGCGGAGAGGAGAGAGAGGCGCCGGGAGATCCGCCACCTCAAGAATGAATCGGTCTGGTTACAGAAGGCCCTCTTCGCCTTCCGTAAGGCTGAGGACGCGCACGAGCAACTCGCCGATACCCGTGGACAGAAGGTCGACTCCTACATGGTCCCGATCGGTGAGGAAGAGATCGCCTTCGAAGAGCTCGAGGCAGGACTCGACAAGAAGATCGATGCCCTGATGAAGGAGGTCAGGGAGATGAGGCGCGAGTTGTATTGATCCGGGCAGATCGACCCGGCCATCGATCACAGGGGGCGGTCAGGGGTTGCGGGGTGAGAGGGCGCAGAAGTGGCACCCAATTCCGCAGCCCAGCTCGTCCTCTCTGATCGGCCCATCGACCGCTACGCGCAGTCGGCCGAGGGTACACCTCTCGACCCGTGCCTCGACGCCATAGACATGCGCTAACATACTCTCCGTTATAGCCTCTTCAGGGCTCCCCTCGGCCACCACCCTCCCCTCATCTATCACGACGATCTGTTCGGCCCACCTGACTGCCAGGTCGAGGTCGTGGAGCACTGCGATCACGATCCGGCCCTCACCTGCGAGTTCGCTCACGAGGTTCATGACCAGGGTCTGGTGTCTCAGGTCGAGCGCACTCGTCGGCTCATCGAGGAGTAGGAGCCGTGGTTCCCTGACGAGAGCCTGCGCCAAGCTCGCCAGTTGGCGTTGGCCACCTGAGAGCTGGTCCAGTGGTTCGAGGGCGAGGTCGAGGATCCCGACTCTCTCTAGGATAGCTAGGGCGCGTTGATGGGCTGGATCGCCTCCTCTGAGCCCCCCACCCTCAGAGGCCCTGATCGCACCGATCACCCCTTCGAGGACCGAGAGGGAGACCCGTTGCGGGAGGGCCTGTGGCATGTAGGTCACCTCCTCAGCGAACTCTTGGAGTGGTGCCCCAACCAGCTCTCTACCATTCAACCTAATCGATCCGTGCGCTCGGAGGAGCCCGGCGAGGGTCCGGAGTAGCGTCGTCTTACCAGCCCCATTCGGCCCGACGAAGGCGGTCAGTCTCCCACCCCTGATCGGCTCGAGTGAGAGCTCTTCGAGTACCATCCGGCTCCTGTATCCTGCGGTCACCCCCTCGACCTCGAGGGTGAGTCGCTCTCTATTCCCCCCTTCGGCCGTCGATCTCGGGGTGAAGGTCGGTATCTCGAGCTGGGGTGTGTATAGCGACGTCGTACTCATACTCGCTCCTTCCTAGTCAGGACGAGGGAGAGGAATACTGGGACCCCTATCAGCGAGGTCACGATCCCGATCGGGAGGAGGACCCCCGGGACGATCGTCTTACTCGCGACCGAAGTCAGAGACATGATCAGCGCTCCCATCAGTGCGCTACCCGGGAGGAGGAAGCGGTGGTCCTCCCCGATCAGGAGGCGGGTTATATGGGGTCCGACGAGTCCTATGAAGCCGATCGTCCCGACGAATGCCACTGCGGCGGCTGCGAGGAGGCTCACGCGGAAGAGGGCTCCGAACCGGAGTCGTCCTACATCGATCCCGAAGCTCCTGGCCCTGTCTTCCCCGAGTCGAAGGGCGGTCAGGCGCCATGCTGCTCGGAAGGAGAAGGGCGCGACGAGTGCGATGACGACCGCTAGCACTCTGATCTTCTCCCAGCTCGCTCGTGAGAGGCTACCCATACTCCAGAAGACCAGCTGCTGGAGCGCCTGTTCGGAGGCGATGAACTGGATCAGGGCGACGAGCGCATTGAAGGTGAAGACGAGTGCGATCCCGAAGAGGACGAGGGTCTCGGTCCCCGTACCGCGCATCCTCGAGAGGGCCTGGAGGAGGAGGACTGAGCCGAAGGCGAAGATGAAAGCATTCGCTGAGACGAACCAGCTCTGCGGGATACCTGGCAGGGTGATCCCGATGACGATCGCGAGTGCAGCCCCTAAGGTCGCCGCCGCTGAGACGCCGAGGGTGAAGGGGCTCGCAAGGGGGTTGTTCAGGATCGTCTGCATCTCCGCACCGGAGAGGGAGAGTGCAGCCCCGACGAGGATCGCCATCAGGGCGTAGGGCAGCCTGACCTCCCAGATGATGATCGATCGGGCCCGATCGAGTCTACCAGGGGTGAAGAGCCCGCGGATCGCCTCGCCGATCGTCAGGTCGGATGGCCCCGTCACCAGGTCGATAGAGAAGGCGGCGAATCCCGCGACCGCGATCAGGAGGAGGAGGAAGATCCTGCGCCTGACCAGCCGACGGTATCCGGCCGCTACCGACTCGGCGAGCCCGGTCTCCCTTCTGCCCCTCGTAGGGGGTGGAGCGAGGTCGATCGTCCCACTACGCACTGGTCTAATCCCCCAACGTCGTCCAATAACTTCCGCGGAGGGGCACGGCGAGGAACCTCTCATTCAGCTCCTCGAGGGTCGCTTCCGGATCGAGGTCCTCGAAGAGTTCGGGATGGATCCACTTCGCGAGCACCTCGACAGCCAAGATATTGACCGGCGAGTTGTAGAAGTTGTGCCAGAGAGCGTGGGCCCGTCCTCTCTCGACCGCAGTCAGTCCCCTGATCCCCGGCCTCTCGACCACCTGCGCCAGGGTCTCGCGCGCAATCTCTTCCTCTACCCCCGTACCTATCCTGATCCCGACCTCATTCGTCGAGCCCCCTGTCCCGATATAGACGACGGGGTCTTCCGCGATGATATACTCTAGATTCAGGGTCCCCAGTGGTCCTGGGAGGACACTCGCCCCGATATTCTCACCCCCTGCGAACTCGATATAGTCACCGAGGTTCCCCTTCCCCGGCGAGCCGCAACAGGGCCGATCGCCTCCCGCGTGCATCTCCATATAGACCTTCGGCCTCTCGATCACCTGGCCGGAAAGACGGTCTGCGATCTCTTGCATCCTCGCCTCGTAGAAGGCGATGAACTCTTCGGCTCTCTCCTCCATCCCGAGGACCTGGCCGAGGATCCTGATACTCGGGATCGTATTGGTGAGTGGCTCATTACGGAAATCGATGAAGACGACGGGGATCCCTGCCGCCTCCAGGAGCCTGACCGTCTCTGAGGAGGCCTCCGAGGGCCCATGTCCCCCACTCAGGATCGCGATATCGGGCTCGACAGCGAGTGCTTTCTCGATCGAGAAGGTCTCCTCACTCGTCGCACCGACCTGTGGGATCTCATCGATCGCCGGTGACCTCTCGCGGTAGAGCTCGTAAGTCGCCGGGTCGAGTCTCTTCAGATCACCGAGCCAGCCGACGAGGAGCTCAGTCGGATCGGGGTGGATGAGTGAGAGGGCGAGGAGCTGGCGCCCCTCACCGAGTAGGACCCTCTGAGCTGGCCTATCGAGCCTCACCTCTCGGCCACTGATATCCTGCACGGTTATCGGTGCTTCGGTGAACTGACTCGAAGGGCGCTCGGCCCCACACCCGAGGGTGAGGGTCGCGGCCAGGGTGAGGACGAGTGCCCCCGCCATTCTATTCCATTCCATAGAGATCGATCTATCCTGCAGGTGAGTGCCGATCCACGACACCCAGCCCCCTGGTCTAATCATTGTCTATCACTCCTCAGAGCTCGGCACTCAATCCGAGATAGGCGGTCCTCCCTCTTTCTACGAAAGCGTAGTCCTTCGCCTGATCATCAGTCCGAGTGTCAGCGATATTCAGTATACCCACTCGGAGGGTGAAACGATCATTGAGTCGGTGTGTCCCCCCGAGATCTAAGAGGGTGTATGGCTCGAGGGTGAGTTCCCCACTCCTCTGTTTGCCGAGGTACTGACCCCGTAAGAAGAGTGTAGTCCTCGGTCCTGGGCTCAGGTCGAGTTGACCATTCAGATTGTGACGAGGGCGGTAATCGAGCTCCCTCTCAGCATCGAGATCGACCGCATCGAGGAGGGTATAGTTACCACTCAGCCTAGCCATCTCACCCAACTCGCGCCTGAGTGTCGCCTCGAGCCCCCGGACCCTTGCCCGGTTGATATTGACTGGGGTATGGAGGGGTAACCCATCCTCACCAGTCCCGATCGGGGTCACCCCCGCGCCGCGCGGTGTATCGATCAGATCGGTGATCTCGTTCTGGAAGGCGGTCAGAGAGCCGGCCCACGCCCCGACATTGTAATTCCCTGAAAGCTCATAGCTGACACTCCGCTCCGGTGAGAGATCGGGGTTCCCTACGATCAGACAGGCCCCACGGCAACTCGGGGTCATCGATTCATCACTCAGCTGCCTCAGGGTTGGCGCCTTGAAAGCCGTACCGACCCCACCCTTCAGGGTCAGATGCTCGATCGGGGTGTAGACGAGATAGCCACGCGGTGTCAGGTGCAGCCCAAAGTTCTCGTGATGATCGAGACGAGCCCCGCCGAGGAGGCGCAGGGAGGATGAGAGGACGAGTTCGTCCTGGAGGAAGAGGGCCTGCTGCTGGACCGAAGCCGCACCACTCGCGAATTCGGCCGGAGAACTCAGATCGACCCAGCGCGCCTCTGCCCCGGCCGTGAACTGGTGCGCACCGAGACCGAAATTCAGGCTCCCCTCCGCCACGACATTCCTCTGTTCGAGCCCATCATTCGTCTCGATCGACTCACCATAGCCCCGGAGCTCGGTCCGACCCCAGGAGAGTTCGGCCCGATGCGATAGGACGAGATCATGACGATCGACGACCACATCGGCGATACCCCAATTACTGATATAGTACTCACCGAAACGAGTCTGATGACCGATCCCATATTCGAGATCGAAGGTATGATGGGAGGAAGGGGTCCAACTCAACTTGGCTCGACCACTATGATCGGTCCGACCCTCTAAGGTCGCCAACTCATCCCAATTCACCACACTCCCATCGGGACGGGTAACCACCTCGTCGTCAGGACCGAGGACCGGACCAGGGGACCAGGCATGCCAAACCCCACGCTCACTGTACGAACCACTCAACGTCAGACCAAGACGGCCCGGGATCAGCGAACCACTCAGTCGCCCATGGAGACGGTACTCCTCACCACCAGACCCAGAGGTAGGAGACTGGATCTCACTACTAAGACTCCCCTCCCAACCCCGAGCAGGCCGACGGGTGATGATATTGATCACACCACCCAGCGCCTCCGAACCATAGAGGGCCGACATACCGCCACGAACGACCTCGATACGTTCTATCGAAGCCGTAGGGATGAGGCTGATATCGAAATCATTGTGACGGAAGAGAGCCTCGCCTGAATCGATACGCTTTCCATCGATCAAGATCAGAGTATAGCTCGGATCCATACCCCTGATCTGGATACCACGACGGCCCTGCGTACCGGCACTCAGACTGATACCAGGAAGATCACGAAGCGCATCGGTCAGATCAGCAGTCGGACGGATACGAAGGGCACGAGCATCAACCACACTGATCGAGGCCGGAGCAGTCGAAAGAGACTGCAGACTACGAGTCGCCGTCACGACCACCGGGTCGAGTTCATAAATACTCTGATCAGTAGTATCACGAGTCACCTCAGGGTCGATCCCCGCCCCCGTCGTCTGAGCCCCAGCCCGACCAACAGCGCAGAGGATCAATAGCACCCCTACCCAACTCTCCCTACCCAGCACACTCACCCTCCGATGGGATTGAGAATCGTTCTCATCAACCCCTCGAATCTATATACCCCTGCCAGGCGGCGTCAAGGTGGTGCGCCAGCTGGGTCCCTATCAGGTGGGAGTCATTCTCATCTGGCCCTAGGGTCGACGGAGCCATGCGATGGTTCTCTGATTCCTATCGAGGAGGAGGAGTTGGCCAGCCTCTACCCTCCAGCCCCTAGTCTTCTCGAGTGCGTCGAGATACTCTCTCTCGATCTCCATCGCTCCCTCGCAGTACATCTTCGTGCTAGCGAGTGGCCCGAAGCGCAGGCTCTGGCCCTCGAGTTGGTAGTTTCCACTGAAGAGGTTGCATCCTGCTGCCCCTGAGGCGTTCCCCTCACCCCGGTCGAGCCGGAGCGAGGGTCTTCTCTCTGGTATGGGAGTGGTGATCTCCTTCCCATTCAATCTGGCGAGTTGCCATTCGCCTCCCTCGATCTCACTCTCCATCCCCTGGCTCTCCCCTCTGGTAGTCTCTGGGCATTCCTCACCAGGTGTCGCTGAGATGAATCTCTCGGGCACGACACTGAGTGTCATTGCATCGCCTTCCATTGCGGGCCGTTCTGCGATCCGCGCCTCGAGTCTGACGAGGACCTTTGCCCCCGGCTCGGGTGTTACCTCGAGGTATCCCCTCTCGAGTGCGACATTGTCGGCCTCCATCGAGACTGGGAACCGTCGTCCACTCCTGCACTCGGTGAAGAGGGCGGCGTCTGCCATATACTGGTACATCCCCTCGAGTGTGAGCCGGGGCTCGATCTGGACGAGACGTGGTGCCCTGGTAAGGGTGTAGTTGAGCTCTGATCTGATCTCCTCGCCATCAGCATCGAGTAGTCTGAGTCGATCCTGGTCGACGACCCTGAGAAAAGTTGGCCCCTCACCATATCCTTCGAGGACTAGGAGTCCGCCCTCCCCCCTCATCGTCCACCTGCCCAGGTCGTAATAGGTCTGGTCCCTCTCGAGGTACTCCATAGAGAGGAAGTAACTCTGGTCGGGGAAGAGGTTAAGGGTGTAATCGATACCTGGACAGTCGGCACAGGGGATCTGACCGGCGAAGGTTGCGGGTAGTTGGCTGATCGCCCCTCGTCCTCCACCCTCTGATCTATCGGCTGGGAGACTCGCGGCACAGGCACTCATCCCCAGAGTGAGGGTCATCGCGAAGAGGGTCCTTATCATTCTCATCTTTCTATCACTCCATCAGTGATTTTCCTCAGTGATCCTTCGTCATCTCAGTGACCCAGGAACCTAATAGAAATGGGCCCTGAGGTCGCATACCTTCTGGTGTACCGCCTCCTCTTTTCGAGTGTTTCTGTCCCCCTTTTCTCGGTCGAGAGATTGACAGAATGCTCGGATCGTCCCAAATTCACGGACACATTCCTTGGAAAATGCGGATCTGCCACCGCTAGGCGATGTCCAGTTCGTAGGGGAGATCATGCCTTCAAGTAGGACTCTGTACATAGATCGACTTACCAACACTTTAGGTGGGCACTGGTTCTATCGAATGAGCCGAGTGCATCACCGACTTAGTAGGTCTCTCCCCTACTCGTGGTGGCCCAGATCCCAACCTTTCGTCTCATCACCTGAGACAACGTTCCACCCGAGAGATCATGAAGAGGTGCTTATCGGAACTCCACATTGACATCACCAACAAAGAATCATTCTGAAGTTCGTTTACCAAAATCACTCTGGAGAAGAGATGTTTGCCAAAGTAACTAGAAGAGCAACATGTGTTCTCGCAGCGCTGTTGCTTTTGCTCGGCATCTCGACCGCTCCGGCTTCGGCCCAGGAGACTGGTCGAATTCAGGGTAGGGTAGTCGATTCCGAGACACAGCGTCCCCTCAATGGGGTTCAGGTATCGATCCCTGAGATCAGTCGTGGTGCATTCACGAATGCCCAGGGCGCCTTCGTCATCTTTGGCGTACCGGCGGGCACCCACACCGTCCTTGCCCAGATGGTCGGGTTCGGGACGGGTGAGAAGACCATTACCCTCGATGCGGGTGAGACGGTCGAGTTGAACTTCGAGATCGCAGTTCAGTCGATCCAGCTCGATGAGTTGGTCGTAACGGGTACACCTGGTGCGACTCAGCGTCGTGCGGTTGGTAACACCGTCTCCTCGGTCGCGGCAGAGCAGCTGACTGAGAAGGCCCCGATCTCGACGGTGACCCAGCTCCTACAGGGTCGGACTCCTGGTCTGACGATCATGCAGTCCTCGGGTCAGGTCGGTACTGCATCGAACTTCCGGATCCGTGGTACGGGCTCGCTGAATGCCTCGAACCATCCTGTCTTCTACATCGATGGTATCCGGATCGCTTCGGGCTCTCAGGGTGGTTTCGGTACGAGTAACAATACTCGTCGTGAGACTTCCGCCCTCGATATGCTGAACCCTGACGATATCGAGTCGATCGAGGTTATCAAGGGACCGGCGGCTGCGGCGCTCTATGGTGCTGATGCAGCGGCTGGTGTGATTCAGATCATTACCAAGAAGGGTAAGACCGGTCAGCAGGGTATCAGGTGGAATGCGAAGGCCGAGTATGGCCAGAGCGATTGGCACCTCCCGATGCGGACGAACTATACCCTCTGCACGAACGCTAACGAGCTGGTCAACACCTCGGTCTCGAGGATCGAGCATGCCGACTGGCCTGGGTGTCACGATATGGATCCGAACGCGCCCTGGCAGGACCGTCTCCTCGTCGAGACTCCACTCCGGAGCGCGATCAGCAAGGGTAGCTCGAGTGCCTTCCACCTCTCCGCTCGTGGTGGTAGTGAGCTCTACTCCTTCTATGCCTCGGGTAGCACCGAGCAGGAGGATGGAGTCTTCTCGAACAACGATTTCAGCCGCCACTCGGGGATGGCGAACTTCACGGTCCGTCCGATGGAGAAGATGGATGTGACCATGAATATGCTCTACAGCCAGACGGGTACCCGTCAGCCCCTCAATGACAATGCGTCGAATGGGTGGCTCCGGAACTCTTGGCGTGGGCTCCCTGGCTATGCTGCGCCCTTCGAGATGGGCTGGCGCGGGATGGGTCCAGAGCAGATGGCGATCTACAACGATGTGACCGATAGTGAGCGCTTCGTACTCGGAAGCACGATCAACTATCGGCCGACCTCGTGGTTCTCGAACCGTCTGACCCTCGGACTCGATGCGGGAGACAGGAAGATCTCCCTCTTCTATCCGATCGGTGCCGATGAGCATGGCTACAGCGCTAGCTATGCAAATGGGTATGTCTCGAACTACGATAGGTCGCAGAGGGATTACACCTTCAACTACTCGGGTACCATCAACACCGAGCTCACCGAGAGCCTGAGTTCTGCACTCTCGTTCGGTGCGCAGTACAGGCGCGAGAACTATCGCTCGGTCCAGACGGTTGGTGAGGGGCTCGTCGCCGATGTAGTACAGACGATCCACCCCGACAACAACCTCGATACCCGGGTCTTCGAGAGCAGGCGACAGCAGCGCTCACTCGGTTTCTTCATCGAGGAGCAGCTCGGGTGGGAGAACCGCCTCTTCGTCACCGGTACCCTACGTATCGATGACCACTCGACCTTCGGTTCGAATTTCTCGACCGTCTACTACCCGAAGGGTGCACTCTCCTATGTGATCTCGGAGGAGCCCTTCTTCAATATCGATGCAGTCGACAACCTCCGCCTACGTGTCGCCTACGGACATGCGGGTAACGTACCGGCGCCATTCTCGGCTGATCGGGTATACGATGCATCGAATGTCGTCACCGATGATGGCTCACTAGCCCCTGCACTCTCCCCTGGCAGGTACGGGAACCCCGATCTCAGGGCCGAGAGGGGTAAGGAGTTCGAGATCGGATTCGAGGCCTCGCTCTTCGACAACGCTGTCGGACTCGAGGTCACGCATTACAACAAGAGAACCGACGATGCCCTGATCAGTGTACCGGTCCCACCATCGACTGGGTTCACCGGTAGCGTGCTCCGGAACGCCGGCTCGATCACCAACTCCGGGTTCGAGTTCCTCGTCTTCGGATCGCCGATCAGGAATCCAACCATCACCTGGGATGCGCAGCTCAGCTTCGCGACCAACCGGAACAAGCTCGTCGAGATGGGTGAGGACCGTCCCTTCATCCCTGTCGGATACAGGAACTCGCAGCGCCACCAGGCGGGCTTCCCACTCGCTGGCTACTGGGCTGAAGAGGTCCTCTACGACAACGATGGTAGCCTCCTCGTCGATGACGCCGGTCGTCCCGTCCTCGGTGACTCGATGACTTACGTCGGCCCATCGACCCCGACGAGGGAGGCAGCGTTGAGCAATACCTTCACCATCTTCGGTGACCTACAGCTCTACGTCTTCATGGACTACAAGGGGGGGCACTACCTCTTCAACATGTCCGAGCAGACCTCGATCAATGATGGGAACCACCGTCTCGCGAACGATCCAAATGTGAGTGAGGAGGAGTGGCTCGTACTCCGCTACGGTGGTAACCGTCGCTATATCGAGAGGGCGGACTTCGTCAAGCTCCGGGAGATCTCACTCAGCTACAGGCTTCCAAATGAGTGGGCTGGTCGTCTCGGTGCCGACGAGCTGAGCCTGACCCTCGCCGGTCGTAACCTCGCGGTCTGGAGCAAGTACAGTGGGGCCGACCCAGAGGTGAATATCGGTGGCCCATCGGCCTTCACCCGTGGTGAGTCGAACTCGGTGCCGATGATGCGCCGCCTCGTCGCCACACTGAATGTCCGCTTCTAATCACGTATGCGAGCAGAAGGACTGATGATGTCTAAGGAATTCATACGACGTGGTGTGAGAGGCACACTCGCGCTCATCGTAGCACTCTCATTTGGGGCCTGCGACAATCTCCTCAGAGTCGAGAACCCCAGTGTGATCGATGAGCGCGATGTGACCGATCCCAAATTCATCCCGGCGCTGGTCAACACTGCGGTCAATGAGTTGCACCAGGAGGCTAGCTTCCTCGCCTTCGCCGGCGCGATCTTCACCGATGAGGCGGTGAATGGTCACAACTATACACAGTGGGAGGAGATCGATCTGCGGATCATCAAGGATGACAACTCGCAACTCCTCTCGATCTACCAGGCACTCCAGAAGGCGCGCGCGGTCTCAGATGATATGACCGATCGCCTGCGGGAGGTTGTAAGCAACCCCGACCGCAGTGTCGAGGTCGCTACTACCCTTGCCTATGCGGGTTATGCCTATACCCGACTAGGTGAGTACTTCTGTGAGGCTCCGGTCGTCGATGCTGGCCCATTCGTCAGCTCAGACGAGATCCTCGCCGTTGCCTTAGATCGTTTCAGTGAGGCACTGACGATCGCGGGCGCCGCTGGTGGAGCTGATGGGCAGGAGATCGCCAACCTTGCACGGGTCGGTGGGGCCCGTGCAGCCCTCCAGCTGGGTGACAAGGCGAAGGCGATCGAGTATGCCAAGGATGTTCCCGCCGGCTTCGAGGTCTGGATCAGGCACCTCGGTGCTCCAACGAGTAAGAGGAATTATCTCTGGACCGCGACGACTGGAGGTAACCACACGATCGGGGTCGATGAGCCTTTCCGTGACCTGAATGACTCGCGCGTCCGTCATTGGGCCGAGGGCAGGACTGGTCACAACCAGAAGACGACCCTCTATACCCCTGTCGTCTCCCCTGCCTTCTCGGGTTGGGATCCAGATATCCCGATGGATATCTCGGATGAGGAGCTAGCTGATCGTCTCGGTTTCCAGCAGGACACCGATATGCTCCTCGCCTCTTACCTCGAGGCACAGTATATCCTCGCCGAGGCTGGTGCGATGACGACCGCCGAGCTGCGTGACTTCATCAATGAGCGTCGTGCGGTTGGTAAGCAGGGCGAGTTCACCGGTTCGGATGATGAGCTCTTCGATGAGCTCCGTGACCAGAGGAGGCGTGACTTCTTCCTCTCCGGTCATCGTCTCGGTGATCTCCGTCGCTACCTCGAGCAGTATGGTATCGACGAGTTCCCCTCTGGTCCTCACCCGAACGATGCTGAGTGGGGCTGGGGTAACTATGGGGATGCGACCTGCTTCATCCCACACCGGAACGAGCTCTCTCCAGAGGATGACTGATCGACCCGATTAGTCATCAGAGCTGAGTGGAGGGGGGTGGCCCTGCGGGGTCGCCCCCCTCTCTTCTATCCTAGCAGACTCTCGGTGCTCAGTATTATGATCTAGTATCATTCTGACCCTACCCGATCTCCAGGAGGATCTATGGCGATGCCCCCGCTGACCTATGGGAGCTATCTCCGTCTCGAGGAGCTCCTCGACCTACAGAGTCCCGCCTCTGAGGGGCCCGCTGGTGCCGAACACGATGAGATGCTCTTCATCATCATCCACCAGGTCTACGAGCTCTGGTTCAAGGAGATCCTGCACGAGCTCGACCACCTCCGCCATCTCCTCGATGCCGACGATCTCCCGCGCGCACTACACACCTTCAAACGGATCCTGACGATCCTCAAGGTCCTCGTCGCTCAGATCGATGTCCTCGAGACGATGACGCCCCTCGAGTTCCTCTCCTTCCGCGACCGGCTCGAGTCGGGGAGTGGGTTCCAATCATTTCAGTTCCGCGCCCTCGAATTCGCACTCGGTTATAAACGACGCGGCGCTGTCGACCACTACCCCGAGGGTAGCCTCGGCCGTGAGATCCTCGAGGCCCGGTACCTAGAGCCGACCCTCTGGGATGCCTTCCTCGGCTACCTACACCGGAATGGGCATACCCTGCCCAAAGAGGCTCTCGACCGTGACCTGACCAGCCAGGTAGAGGCATCCCCCGAGGTCCAGAGGGTACTGATCGAGGTATACCGTCATGACCCGAATGCCGCGGGGCTCTGCGAGCGGATGGTCGATCTCGATGAGGGGATCCAGGAGTGGAGGTACCGACATGTGAAGATGGTCGAGAGGACGATCGGCGCTCGACCAGGGACGGGTGGCTCAGAGGGTGCCGAGTACCTGAAGAGGACACTCTTCCGACCACTATTTCCGGACCTCTGGGAGATAAGGACAGAACTATGAGTATGGCAGAGGAGAGGAGACGCGAGAGGGGGATCAGACTCGAGACGATACGAGAGAGCCCTAATATACTGGCGAAGGATTACTCACATTTCGATGTCGAGAATCGGCTACTCCTGACGGGCCACTCACACCAGGCCTGGCCCGACCGGGCCTTCGATGGGCAGAAGGAGGCCTGGCTCGATGCAGCACGGCATGTCGATGAGAAATGGGAGGAGGCCTTCCTCCGGGCCGAGCGGGTCCGGCTAGGATATGCCCGCCTCCTCGATGATATCGGCCCCGATCGAGGCAGTATCACCCTGGCCCAATCGACACACGACCTCCTCGTCCGCTTCCTCTCGGCCCTACCTATCCGCGAGCGGCCGCGCCTTGTCACTACGACCGCTGAGTTCCACACGATCAGACGGCAACTCTACCGACTCGAGGAGGAGGGGATCGAGATCATCTGGGTCGAGGCCGATCCAGTCAGCGAGGTGAGCAACCGGCTCGCCGAGATGGTAGACGACACGACCGCAGCCGTCCTCGTCTCCTCCGTCTTCTTCACCAATGCCAGGATAGTCCCTGGGCTCGGAGAGGTGATGAGAGCCTGCGAGAGGGTAGGGACCGAACTCCTCATCGATGCCTACCACCAGCTCAATGTCGCGCCCTTCTCGATCCAAGAGGAGGGACTCGAAGGAGCTTATATCGTCGGGGGTGGCTACAAGTACTGTCAACTCGGAGAAGGTAACGCCTTCCTCCGGACACCTAGCAATTCGAAGCTCCGACCAGTGATCACAGGATGGTTCAGTGAATTCAGTGCCCTGGCTGAGGACCACCCGGGAGGAGAGACGCCATATGGGAGGGGCCCCGACCGCTTCGCAGGTGCGACCTACGATCCGACGAGTAACTATCGAGCAGCTGCTGTCTTCGACTTCTTCGATGAGGAGGGACTCGATATCGAGTTCCTACGCACCGTCAGTCAGCACCAGATCGGGCTCCTAGCTGCCCGCTTCGATGCGCTCGACCTCGATCCCTCTCTGATCGACCGTGACCGCAGCTCCCAGATCGGGGAGATCGCTGGCTTCCTCGCACTCGAGTCACCGCGTGCAGGAGAGATCTCCGGGGCCCTACGCGAGAGGGGCGTGCTCACCGACTTCCGTGGTAACACCCTCCGGCTCGGCCCCGCGCCCTACCTCTCTGACCGACAACTCGAGGACGCGATCGAAGCACTAGGTGAGAGTGTGAGGGCGCTCGAAGTAGGCTAGAGACGTCGTCGCGACGCCATCCTATCTCGTTCATCTAGTCTTCTCGCACACGTAGCGCCCTCATCCCATTCGCTACGACGATGAGGCTCGCCCCGACATCGGCCAGGACTGCCATCCAGAGGGTCGCCTGGCCGATCAGAGCGAGACCGAGAAAGGCCGCCTTAGTTAGTAGGGAGAAGGTTATATTCGCCCTTATGATCCGTTCGGCCCTTCGTGCCAGACGTATCGTGACCGGCAACTTGGAGAGGTCATCGGCCATGAGCGCGATATCAGCGGTCTCGAGCGCGACATCGGTACCCGCCGAGCCCATCGCTACCCCGACATCGGCTGCGGCAAGTGCCGGTGCATCATTGACCCCATCCCCGACGAAGATGACCCGGCCATACTCACCCCTGAGCACCTGGACCTCCGCGACCTTGTCCTCGGGCAGGAGTCCCGCCCGGTACTCGTCGATCCCGAGCCCTGGCCCCCCGAGCTCGTCTGCGACCGCCGTGGCCGAGCCAGTCCGATCACCAGTCAGCATCACGACCTGTCCGATACCAGCCCGGTGTAGCTCCCTTAGCGCACGTGGCGCCTCGGAGCGGATCCGATCAGAGAGCCCGATCAGGCCCCGGATCCGCAGGTCAGCCCCTGCAGAGGCCTCCCCTACGAGGACGACCGTCTGGCCCTTCCCCTCCTGCGCCTCGATGAGGGACTCCGCAGCGGGATCGAGGGCATCCAACTCCCGGAAGAGGCGAGCGCTCCCCACATAGATCATCCTACCCCCGACTTCCGTCCGCACCCCCAGTCCAGTCAGAGCAGTCGTCGTCGACGATCTTGGCGGACCCGTCGTCCCCTCATACAGGTCCTCGGCATGGCGCAAGATCGCGCGCGCCAAGGGATGCTCGCTCCTCCGCTCCGCCAGGGCCGCGAGTTGGACCACCTCGGCGGTCGAAGACCCAGAGAAGGGGACGACATCGACCACCTCCGGCTCACCTGCGGTCAGGGTGCCTGTCTTGTCGAGTGCAACGACGCGCGCTCGCCCCGCATTCTCCAGGTGTAGCCCCCCCTTGATCAGGATTCCGCGCCGTGCCGCGCCGGTCAGTGCCGAGACGATAGTCACTGGAGTCGAGATCACCAGTGCGCAAGGACAGGCGATCACGAGGAGGACGAGGGCACGATAGAACCAGACACCCCATGCCCCTAGCCCCAGCAGGGGTGGAAGGATCGCCAACCCGACCGCAACGACCACTACGATCGGTGTATAGACGCGCGCGAATCGATCGACGAAGGCCTGGCTCGGTGCGCGCGTCGACTGCGCCTCGGAGACCGAGTGGATGATCCGCGCCAGGGTCGTATCCTCTGGCGCACGTGTCGACCTGATCTCCAATGCACCCGCACCATTCAATGTGCCCGCAAAGACCTCCGCCCCCTCCTCCTTCTCGACTGGGACCGATTCACCGGTGATCGGCGACTGATCCACAGTAGAGAACCCCGAGATGACGAGACCATCGACCGGGATCTTCTCTCCAGGACGGACGACGACGACCTCACCGACCGAGACTGAATCAGCTGGAACACGGACCTCCTCCCCAGCACGAATCACCGTCGCCTCGACAGGCGAGAGATCCATCAACGACCGAACCGCATTACGAGCACGGTCCATCGAGAAGGTCTCCAGGAGTTGCGCGACAGCAAAGAGGAAGACAGCCGATGCGGCCTCGACATACTCCCCGATCAGGAGAGCCCCCAGCGCAGCGATCGACATCAGAAAATTCATATCGAGTGATCGATGCCGAGCCGCCTGGATACCACTCGGAACGATATACCGACCACCAGTGACTAGGGAGATGAGGGCGAGGCCGAGGGTGAGACCGCCAGGTCCGACGAAATGGCCAGAGATGAGGGAGGCCAGCCAGAAGAGACCAGAGATCAGCACTAGGACGAGACGGGCCCGGCTAGACCACCACTCGCCTAGGGACGAGGAGAGACCAGAACCAGCCAGCGCCGCATCGGGAGAAGTAGCCCCGTCGTCTAGAGAATCACTACTCACACCATAGCCTAGACGACGGATCACGCCAGCTAGCTCGACGACCTCGACAGAGTCAGCACGGTACGAGACCGTGACCCGCTCACCAACGAGATCGACACCAACACCCTCCACACCTGAGAGGGAGGTCAGCGCACGCTCGACGCCCCTGACACAACTCGCGCAATCCATCCCCCGAACCGAGAGGACACAGGTCGCAAGACCAGTATCCGAACCCGGGAGACCATCTGCAGTACCAACTCTTATATCCGTCACCGGTAGACCACCCGTCCGAGCTCTAGTGCAGGGCCGCCGCCATGAGCGACCACAGCTAGATGAGGTATCTCAGCCACCCCCCCACCACTTGCCCTATCGTCGCAAACAACATATCATCATACACTGATATGTCAACAGAGTTTTGCCCCAGAACGTATCGGGTTCTCGGGGGAGAGGAGGTCAGGGGTGTCTCTAGTGCTGACGAAGCTCGGTCCACGTGAGGAGATAGAGCAGAAGACGAAGCTATTCCGTGGCTTTTCGGACTCCTCGCGTCTCGCGATCTTGGAGACACTTCGGGCTGGGCCACACAGTGTGAGTGAGATCGTCGAGGAGACGAAGCTCTCGCAATCGAATGCCTCGAACCATCTCTCCTGCCTCCTTGGGTGTGGTCTGGTCGAACGTGAGCAACGCGGTCGTTTCGTCTATTACCGGCTGAGTGATCCTCGTGTCATCGAGATCCTCGAACTCGGTGATGCTCTCCTCGCTGGTGTTGCCAGTGCGATCGACTCTTGCCAGGGTTATGAGCCGGGGATCGGGTGATCTGTCCCCTCTTCTATCCTTTGCCCAACATTCTCGCCTCCTCATCTGTATATCCTTGATAGAGAGTTCTGCCGACCGGCTCGCGGTCGGTGATCATCGCCCTGATGGAGAGGGGTATCTCTGATGAGGTATGTTTTTGGGTTTGCGTTGGTAGGGCTCCTTACCCTTCCTACTATAGGTCTTGCGCAGGAGGCACATCCTGACACACTCCGCCTCCCAGGCCGTCCACACGATCGGGTTGAGGGGCATATACCGCATCAGCGTGGTGATACGATCCGTCGTCGTGATCGCCACCATCGCGCTGCGCCTCGGCATAGGGATAGTCATAGGCGAGATGGTCAGAGGCATCGCCATCACTCGCCTGAGATGCGGGGCAGGATAGATGGGGATAGATTTGGACCCAGAGGTGTAGAGATGGGTCTCGATTCCCATATCGGTGCTCTGATCGAGCGACGTGAGGAGTTGGGTCTCTCTGATCGTCAGGTCCGGGATCTCGAGGCGCTGCGCACCGATATGCGAGCGCACAATGAGTCGTTCCGGTCCCAGCTCTCCGAACTGCAGCGTGAGTGGAGGGAGGGTCAGAGGGTCTTCCGCGATCGATTCTCTGGGATTCTGACCGAGGACCAGCTCGAGAGGTCGAGGGGGTTGACCCGTCGTCGGTCGGAGGGTCGCCGTCCGCTGCCATGGAGGCGCGGCCACGACCCGAATTGAGCACCTTGTATTTCGAGGAAGTGGAGTCCGATGGCTGGGGCCATGATCAGATATGCATGGTCGTGAGGGGATCGCTCGCAAGATGGTCGAGCCGATTCCCGAGGCCGAGCTCATCGAGGGGGTACGGCGTGGCGATCCTGCCGCTTTCGAGGCCTTGGTCGGACGATACCTGCGGAGGGCACATGCCCTCGCCCTCCGCCTCCTCGGTCATCCAGAGGATGCCGAAGACCTCGTACAGGAGGTCTTCATGACGGTCCTAGAGAAGATCGACACCTTCGAGCCAGGCCGTCCCTTCGGGCCCTGGTTCTTCCAGATCCTGAGGAATAGGGGTGCTAACCTCCGTGCTTACCGGGCGCGTCGGGCTACGCTACCCCTCACAGATGAGTTGAGGAGCGCGAGGAGCTCACCGGTCGATGACCTCCTCCGCTCCGAGTTGAGGACCCAACTCGAATCTGCCCTCGAGGAGTTACCCGAACGACAACGTCTGATCGTACGACTCTTCGAGGTCGATGGTTTCTCCGGTGCCGAGATAGCAGAGGCCCTAGGGATGAAGCCCGCGACGGTGCGGTGGAACCTGCACCAGGCCCGGAAGAGGCTCCGTGCCTCCCTCACGAGGATCAGGGGCGAGGAGACCCCCCGATGAGTAGGGATAGATCTGTGAGACGAGAGTGGCCAGCATTCGATCCTGAGCATGACCCCATCCCCGACCCGATTCTCGGGGTGGCCCTGAGGGAGATCGATCGGGAGAGGTACGGCGAGTATCCTGGGGAGGCCGATATAGGCCGAATCGAGAGGACGATCGCGACCGCCGCGGGAGCGCGGCTCGCAGAGCGTCGTCAGCTATTGGTCTCCCTCCCCTGGTGGCAGTATACCGCGCGATGGGCACGACAACTCATTCCAGTGGGACTCGCTGCGAGTGTCGCGCTGATCGTAGGGCTGAAGGTACTCGTCCCAGTCGATAGTGCCCCACCCACCACAGGGATGAGGATGACACTAGAGTCGGTGCTCGCAACCACCCTCGATCAGGTCGAACTCGCTGAATTAGAGGACAACACCGATCTCTGGAGTCTAGATGATGGCGATGCACTCTTGCGTGCTGCGATTCCGATAGAGGTAGAGGGACGATGATAGGTAAGTTCAGGTCGAGCCCACGTCTCCTCGCTGTATCTGTGATCGCTCTAGCGGTCGCCGTAGGCGCACTCGCTGGGGCGACGATCGATCGGACCCTCAATCGGTATCCGGGCGCTGCAATTGAGCTAACCGATCCAGCGCCAGTCCCTCCTAGACCGGAGGGGGATGAACTCCGAGAGGGGAGGCTCGAGCGCAGTCCTGAGGGGCACCATACCGGGGGGGTGCCGCGTCGTCGGGGGATGACCCTCTCGAGTCAGGGAGGCTCAGGCCCTCCCCACCATTCTGGCAGACGGTATCTCGACCGTCTCTCCGATCAACTATCTCTGACTGAGGAGCAGCGTTCGCTGATTGAATCTCTATTGTCTGAACAACAGGAACGGATCCGCGAGATACGCCGTGAGGAGCGGCGCCGTAGTAATGAGATCATCACCGAGACCCGTGAGGCGATCATCGAGATCCTGACCCCCGAACAGAGGTCGGCCCTCGAGCAGGATGGACGTAGGCTACCGAGGGGAATGCGGCCCTAGTATGGATCTAGATAGAGAGTCGAACCACCTCAGGAGGAGTATCCAGCTCCTCCTGGGGCTCTTCATATTCGGGCTCAGTGTCGCCCTGATGATCCGAGCGGAGCTAGGGCTTGGGCCCTGGGACGCCTTTCATGTCGGACTCGCTGAGGTGACAGGGGCGAGTGTCGGGACGATCATGATCCTCGTCGGCCTCGTGATCGTCCTCTCCGCCCTCATGATCGCTGTCAGGCCCGGGCCAGGTACGATCGCGAATATGATCCTGATCGGGGTCTTCGCTGACCTCCTCTTACCGATCGTCCCTACCGCCCCAAACCCATGGTGGGCCTGGCTCTATCTCTCGACCGCAATCGTACTCTGCGGACTCGCGACAGGGATGTATATCGGGGCCGGGTATGGTGCAGGACCCCGAGATAGCCTGATGGTAGGGATCGCGCACCGGTCGGGGTGGTCACTCCGTCTCGTCAGGACACTGATCGAACTCAGTGCCCTCGGACTCGGGTGGATAATGGGCGGGAAGATAGGGATCGGTACCGTCGTCTTCACCCTGACGGTTGGCCCCTCAGCGCAGTGGGGGATTGGTCTCTTCGTTCCAGAGAGCTCGAGTAGGGCTAGTACCCAGACTAGAGGACGAGCTGCCCGAGCACCCAACCGACGCAGGCTCCAACCATGATCGCTATCAGATTGACCCGGTCATTGTCGAGCCCCGACCACCCCCGCGAGGGCTCGGTCAGCTGGCCACAGTGGTGGAGAGATCGCTCCGTCTCTACCTCACAGAGGGGACAGTAGTAGAGGGCCTGGACCGTTGCGCCGAGGAGGCTATCGACCAGGCTCCCGACGATAGCAGCGGCGGTCGAGAGGATGAGGAGGGCTGGCCCGAGCCCAGATATGAGGAGGGTGACTAGTCCGATCAGGAGACCGCCCCCAGCTGAGGCGAGGAGCCCGAGTTGGGTGATCCCACCAGAGGTGCCAGGTGGGACCTGGGCACCAGTAGTGATCAGACGCGGCGGCGCACTACTCAAGAGCCCCAGCTCAGTTGCCCAGGTATCGGCTGTAGCGACCGCGAGTGCACCGACGAGGGCGGGTAGTGCGTTCGACCCTGGGATCACTACCTCGAGGAGTGCGAGGAACGCGGGCACCCCACCATTGGCGAGGACCTGGCCGAGATCACGTCGTCCACCCTTCTCGAACTCGGCGGCGGCACGCTCCTTGGCGCCAGACCGCCACCCAGTCAGGAGACTAGAGCTGACGAAGAAGACGACGAGGGGCACCCCCCAGACGAAGCCGCCCACCCCAAAGATAGTTGTACCTACGATCACCGCGCCCACTGCCCCACCCCCCGTCAAGGCGCGAGAGGCGTACCCACCACCGGCGACGACGATGGCTAGGAGTGCTCCAACCCCAAGTTGGAGTGGTTCGATCAGCTGATATTCAGTCATGAATCCATTTACTCCGTAGACCCACTTCCAGTGCCCTCATCGCTACTCCGAGAACGCAGTGCTAGGGTAACCCAGCTGGTCGACCGGTGATAGAGCTCCCATCCACGCGTTGACTTAGCCCCTCCCGATCCGCTAGACTTCTCTAGATGAAAACAGATGTCCCGTGCTGATGGTGCGGGCACCGCAAACCCGTACGAAACATACCGATATGGAAACGACGGTCCGCCGACGCCGGCTCTCGATGATGCCGATCCTCTCAGCCATCGAGAGGGTCGGGAATGCACTCCCGCATCCTGGTACCCTCTTCGCACTGATGGCGCTCCTGGTAGTGGTGCTCTCAGGGATCTTCGCCTCTTTCGACCTCGTCGTCACGCATCCTGGTACCGGTGAACTGATCAGGCCAGTCAACCTCCTCTCGCTCGAGGGTCTGCATCGGATCCTGACCGAGATGGTGACTAATTTTACTGGTTTTGCGCCATTGGGCACGGTCCTCGTCGCGATGCTCGGTGTCGGGATCGCCGAGGCGAGTGGTGTGATCGGGACGGGGCTCCGTCTCCTCGTCCTCTCGGCGCCGAAGCGGCTCCTGACCTTCGTGATCGTCTTCGCTGGGATCCTCTCGAATACGGCGAGTGAGATCGGATATGTGCTCCTCGTACCCCTCGCGGCGACGATCTTCCTCGCAGCGGGTCGGCACCCCCTCGTCGGGCTCGCCGCGGCCTTCGCCGGTGTCTCGGGTGGGTATAGTGCGAACCTGATGCTCGGCACAGTCGACCCCCTCCTCTCCGGTCTCTCCGAGGAGGCGGCACGGATCCTCGATCCGGCGTATGAGGTGAATCCCTCGGCGAACTATTATTTCATGGTCGTCTCGACCTTCTTCATCGCTGCTGCGGGGACCTGGGTCACCGAGCGAGTCATCGCGCCCCGATTCGGTGAATACACTGGTGATGAGCAGCCCGAGTCCCTAGATGCGCTGACCGCAGAGGAGAAGCGTGGCCTCTGGTTCGCGGCGGGTGCACTCGCCCTGATCGCCCTCTTCCTCGTGATGGGTACCGTCCCGGCGAATGGCTTCCTCCGCGATCCGGCTACCGGTGACCTCCTCCGCTCACCCTTCATGAGTGGGATCGTCGCGCTGATCTTCCTCGTCTTCGGGCTGACGGGGATCGCCTATGGGATCGGAGCAGGGACCTTCAAGAATGATGGCGATGTCATGAGGGGGATGGGCAAGGCGATGGAGACGCTAGGGCTCTACCTCGTCCTCGTCTTCTTCGCAGCGCAGTTCGTCGCCTTCTTCAACTGGACGAACCTCGGACTGATCGTCGCAGTCAAGGGCGCGGAGGTCCTCGAGTCGGCAAACCTCGGGGCGATCCCTCTGATGATCGCCTTCATAGTCATCTCAGCCATCATCAACCTCTTCATGGGAAGCGCGTCGGCGAAGTGGGCACTGATGGCGCCAGTCTTCATCCCGATGTTCATGATACTCGGGTACACGCCAGAGTTCACTCAGATCGCGTATCGGATCGGGGACAGTGTCACGAATATCATCTCACCGATGATGACCTACTTCGCACTGATCGTAGCCTTCGTCGAGAGGTACGACCCAAAGGCAGGGATCGGAACGGTGATCGCGACGATGTTGCCCTATACCGTCGTCTTCTTCATCGCCTGGACATTGCTACTAGTCGTCTGGATGATCCTCGGGCTCCCTGTCGGCCCCGGTGCACAGCTCTATATGCCGGGGTGATAAGGTTGTAGGGGACCGGGAGTTAGGGGGACTGGTGTGGTGACCGAATGCGAATCGGGGTCGACTAGACCTGTGGGAATCGCCAGTCGGGGGTAGGATAGGCTCAGGGAGCGGGGTGGGCCGGTCGGTGGAATTTGGGACGGTGGGGGTGGGACGGTGGAGGTGGGACGGTGGGTGTAAAACTGCGCACTCATCGCTCTGTAGGCGAGTCGGTGCGTAGTTGACCACCCGATAGGTGGCGAATCGACCACGAGTCATCTCACTCCGCGACCGTGTGCGCTGTTAACCACCACAGGGGTGGCAAACTCGCCACAGAGCTCAGGAGAGAGCTGTAGGTGCGCACTTTGCCACATCATTGGAAACTTCCATAACGGTCTCGACCTACTGATGATGGCCCGGACCCCATTATTAGCCCGCTCGCCCCCCGCCCTTCCGCCCGAGGCGACTGCTACACGCGGAGTAGCCACGGCACCGCGCACTCCAATAGCAGGACGAGCCAAATTCCTTACCCTCCGTGGACGGCCAGGGCCTGGGCCAGCTGCACCAGGAGGACCTCCGGCTCCAGGGTGAGACGGTCCCAGGTGACCCTCATCACACGAAGTCCCGCAGCCACGAGGAGAGCATCCCGTTCCCGATCTCGTTCGAAGGCAGGGCGGCTCGAGTGAAAGGCGAAACCATCGATCTCGACGACCAACCCCTCCCTCTCCCAGTAGGCATCTACCTCGAATCCTTGCACCGATACATTCATCTGGGGAGGGTGTAGTCCCCCTTTCTCTACCAACCTAATGAACCGCTCCTCCGCCTCGGAACGGGTCATGAGTGGTTCAACCGAACTCTGTAGTAGAGCTCGCAGGGGGGCGGTACCAGGTCGTCTTGGATATCGTGAGAGGAGAGACTCGAGCTCTCGCCTATTCAGGAGTTGCTCTCGCTCTGCCCTAGCCATGGCCCGCTCCAACTCGCGTGTGGGGAGTGTGGCAGCGAGATCGAGCAGAGTCCGCGCTGGAGTGGTGATATTCAATCGCTCGAACCTCGTGATCTCCTCCGGTCCCAGTCTCTTCACCCGGTAGACGCGAACCCCAGAGCTACGCCCGCGGAGATTGCGCGTGGTACTCACGGTGACCGGAGCATCCGCACCTAGCGGCGAGACGATCTGCCATAGAGCTGCTGCGCTCTGATGACTGAGGACTGCCCCAGAACCAGAGGCGAGGAGTGCAGCGACCTCCCGTTGATGAGGTGCCGAGACCGGCCCCACACGGTAGACGCCCCGGTGCAATGGCGCGAGCCAGCCCTTCTTCAGCCGAACCTCGATCTGACGCCGCGAGATCCCCGACTGGAGCAACTGGGCACGGGATACTACGCCGCATTGCCGGGTGGCAAGCCCAATTATCTGCGTATCGGGATCAGATGACGACGCCGGGTGCCCCACAGCTACGACCTCGCGACCTGCTGAGTCTGAGGTCCGCACCGACAGCACTGCCTTCGAGCGGTTAGAGTCGCTCTGATCTGACATCTCCCTATCACCTCCACTAACTGTCTAAAGGCAAAGGTGGCATACTCTGGAACCTTCGGCTCTTGCCTCTATCATGGCCTCTAGAGGTGTAGAACTGCGCAATCAGCGGGCTCCTGAAAGCCCTCTGATCAACTCACCACCTCCAGGGTGGTCAACTGCGCACGCCGCCACGCCGAGGCGACACCAATGGCTACTTCACCACCTCTAGTGTGGTGAAGTACGAACAAGTCCGATCTAGAGGCGATGAGTGCGCAGTTGACCACATCTAGCTTCCCGTCCTTGACCGAACCCCACGTCACCGATAACCCACCTGCCGAGGCGATACCATGTCGAGACCGGCCACGCACCGGCTACTCACCAGTGCCTATCGATCGGAACCGATCATCCTACTTCAGCTGATCCCAGCTCACTGGACCCAAACTTGCCCGGCCGCGGTAAGAGCTACATCCTTCTAGCCGTACCCCGCGCCCCGCATCAGCTTCAGTCGGATGGCGAACGCACTCGAACTATTGCCGGAGATATCAGATGAGGCTCTCGTCCTTACTCTTCCTCACCCTCTTCGCACTCGGGGCCTGCGCACCGACTCAGCGTCCAACGGAGACGCCCGCACCGACACCACCACCAGTCGAGAGGATACCCGAACGGACGGAGAGGAGCCCTGACCAACCCCCAACCAGACCGGAGATCGAGGGTCCAGCTACTGAGCCCGAGATCGCTATGGCACCCGAGGGGTGGTGGCTCCTCGACGCAGAGTACGACGGCATCTTCGGCACCGGTGTCGACCGCGCCTACCAGGAGCTACTCGCTGGACAGGAACCGCGACAGAAGATCGTCGTCGCGATCATCGACTCTGGTGTCGATACCGAGCACCCTGACCTCGCTCCGAATATCTGGAAGAACCCAGGTGAGATCCCAGGGAATGGGAAGGACGACGATGGGAATGGCTATATCGATGATATACATGGCTGGAATTTCATCGGGGGCGCCGATGGGAGTCAGATCGAACAGGATACCTACGAGGTGACCCGGCTCTATGCGAGCTACCGGACTATCTTCGCCGACGTCGATCCCGATACCCTCTCCCCCACCGCAAAGGCACAGTACGAGGAGTTCCTCGAGGTCGAGAGGGCATACAATGAGAAGGTCGAGGAGTCGAGGTCTGATCTCCAAGAGGTCAGGATGATCGCCTTCGCTGTCGATCAGTTCTATAGCCTCCTCGAGGACCACCTCGGGACCGACTCCCTCACCGTCGAAGAGGTCTCGGCGATCCGCTCACCGCGCGGAGATATCCAGCAGGCTCGCCAGATCTACCTCCAGTTAGCAGCAGAGGGGGTGACGAGGGAGGTGATCGCCGAGGAACTCGAGCGCCTGGAGAACCTGATGGAGTATGGGCTGAACCCTGACTTCGATCCGCGCGAGATCGTCGGAGACGACTACGAGGATCCGACCGAGCGCTACTATGGAAACCCCGATGTCGTCGGGCCCGATCCGAAACATGGGACACATGTCGCCGGGATCGTAGGCGCGGTCAGAGAGAATGGGATCTGTACCGCTGGGATCGCACCAGAGGTCGAACTGATGGTCATCAGAGCAGTGCCCGATGGGGATGAACGGGACAAGGATATCGCCAATGCGATCCGGTACGCCGCCGACAATGGTGCACAGATCATCAATATGAGCTTCGGTAAGGGGTTCTCACCCTACAAGGAAGCGGTAGACGACGCCGTCCGCTACGCCGACCAGAAGGGGGTCCTCATGGTCCATGCAGCAGGGAACTCCTCCGAAGATATCGATACCGAACCGAACTTCCCCACTCGATATTTCCTCGATGGTGACTCCGCGATCAATTGGCTCGAGGTCGGAGCCTCATCATGGAGGGGGGCCGAAGAGATCGTCGCAGGGTTCTCCAACTATGGAAGAAACCAGGTCCACCTCTTCGCACCCGGCCACAATATCACCGCACCAACCCCGAATGGGGGCTGCGAACCACTCTCCGGAACGAGTATGGCCGCACCGGTCGTCTCAGGGATCGCAGCACTCATCATGAGCTACTACCCAGAACTATCTGCGACCGAGGTCAAGTCGATCCTCCTCGAAACCACAACCCCTCTCGGAAACCGACTCGTCGCCAAACCAGGGGGAGAGGATGGTGAGATGATCGAATTCGCAGAACTCTCGGCCACCGGGGGAGTAGTCAACGCTTACGAGGCGATCCGCCTGGCAGAAGAACTCGTCGCAACCCGTCGCAACTGACCCCCCACCCCTACCCCCGGCCCTTGACAATAGGGTCGGGGGGTATGTAACCTTCATACCCCGCCTGGGTATCAGGTGGGTGGGATCTGGTGTACCATTGATCGGGTCTTGGCTCGACAATGGTAAGGATATCCGAATCATAGTAGGAACCTCTGGAGGAGTGGAGTCGGATGGAGCGTATATCTCTCTCGATCGAGGGTATGAGTTGCGCGCATTGTGTGCGCGCGGTCGATGAGGCCCTAGAGGGTCTCGAGGGTGTGAGTGTAGAGAAGGTCGAGGTAGGGACCGCACTCCTGGGCTATGACCCTGCGGTTACGAGCCCTGACCAGATCAGTGCTGTGATCCTCGACCAGGGTTATGAGATCGCCAAGGTAGAGAGTCTCTGATGACGCCACTAGACTGGGTGGTGATCGTTGGGGCTCTCCTCCTGATCGCCACGATCAACTGGTACTTCTTCCTCACTGGCGGGGATACCCCTGAGGGGGCCAACTCAGCCGCTGGGGATGGTGCGGTGCCTGGCTCGAATGGGTCTGGACCCTCTGGGAGTACGACGATCACCATCCCGGTCAGTGGGATGACCTGCGCTGCCTGTTCCTCACGGGTCCAGCGCGTCCTCAGCCGTACTGCTGGTGTGGGTGAGGCGAATGTGAACCTGATGTTGCACAATGCGGTCGTCGAGTACGATCCTGCGCAGATCTCTCCCCTCGACCTCGTCGAGAAGATCAGGGGCGCTGGCTACGATGCCGAGTTGACCTCCCTCGAACGGTCCGCCTTCGAGGAGCAGGAGGAGGAGGAGAGGGCACAGGAGGAAGAGTTCAGGGACCTCCGGCTCAAGGCGATCGTGAGCCTGATCATCGCCTCGATCGGGATGTTGATCTCGATGCCGGTGATGCACGCTAGTGCACTGGCGGTCGAGGGTGGTGCGTCAGGGCATGCCGACCCCTTCATGCGGTGGAGTATGGAGGTGATCGACCCCTGGCTCGCGCGAGTGATGCCCTGGCTCTATACGATCGACCCGATGATCCTCCACTACGCCCTCCTCATCATGACCGCAGGGGTCATGGCATGGGCGGGCCGACACTTCTACACCCGTGCTTGGACCGCTTTCCGGCATCATGGCGCCGATATGAATACCCTCGTCGCGGTCGGTACGGGTGCGGCCTTCCTCTTCTCCCTGATCGCGACCCTCTTCCCTGGCTTCTTCCTCGCACGGGGTGTCGCGCCGGATGTCTACTATGAGGCGGTCCTCTTCATCATCGCGCTGATCCTCGTCGGGAATACCTTCGAGGCGCGCGCGAAGCGGCAGACCTCGGTCGCACTACGTGCACTCGCCGATCTCCAGCCGAAGACCGCGCGCGTGCTCCGCGCTGGGACCGAGAGCGAGATCCCGGTCGAAGAGGTCGTAGAGGGGGACCTGATCCTCGTCAGGCCCGGTGAGCGGATCCCGGTCGATGGGACCCTGGTCTCTGGTGCCTCGGCTGTCGATGAGTCGATGCTCACCGGTGAGAGCCTCCCAGTCGAGAAGGGGGTGGGCGATTCGGTGATCGGGGGCACGATCAACCGGACTGGTGCCTTCCGTTACAGAGCGACGAACCTGGGCGCTGAGAGTGTCCTCGCCCAGATCGTCGAGTTGATGAGGGCGGCACAGGGATCGAGGGCGCCGATCCAACGACTCGCGGATCGGATCAGTGGGGTCTTCGTCCCGATCGTGCTCTCGGTCGCAGTCCTGACCTTCGCGGTCTGGTTCACCTTCGGGGGGAGCGCGCCTCTGATCCCCGCCTTCGCGGCTGCAGTAGCGGTCCTGATCATCGCCTGCCCCTGCGCGATGGGGCTCGCGGTACCGACCGCTGTCATGGTCTCGACGGGTAAGGGGGCGCAGCTAGGGGTCCTGATCAAGGGGGGGGAGGCGCTGCAGAGGGCGGGTGCGGTAGATGTCGTCGTCCTGGATAAGACGGGGACGATCACCGAGGGGCGTCCGACAGTCACTGACCTGGTCCTGACGGAGAGGGTGGCACCGGCACTCTCGTCGAGTATCGGTGAAGACGACGGGGGGCACGCTACCTGGACGGGGGATCCGAACCCTGGCCCGGAGCCGGAGGACCGCGAGGAGGAGGACCATTTCCTCCAGCTGGTCGCTTCTCTCGAGGCGAACTCCGAACACCCACTCGCCGACGCGATCGTGAGCTATGCCGAGGAACGGGGACTAGAACGTCTCCCGACCGATGGGTTCGAGGCGGTGACGGGCCATGGTGCGATCGGGACGGTAGCGGGCCATGCTCTCGCGATCGGGAATGCTCGGTTGATGAGAGAGTACGCGGTCGATATCTCACCCCTTCAACCGACTGCGGAAGAGCTGGCCTCGAGGGGCCGGACCCCGATGTACGCTGCGATCGATGGTGAACTCGCGGGCCTGATCGCCGTCGCCGATCCGATCAAGGAGACCTCACGAGCCGCTATCGCACGGCTCCACCAGCTCGGACTCGAGGTCGTGATGTTGACCGGTGACAATCAGAGGACCGCAGAGGCGGTCGCCGGAGAGGTGGGTATCGACCGGGTCATCGCAGATGTCCTCCCTGAGGGGAAGGTCGCTGAGATCGAACGGCTACAGGACCAGGACAAGATCATCGCGATGGTAGGAGATGGGATCAATGATGCACCTGCACTCGCTCAGGCCGATATCGGGATCGCGATCGGGACAGGGACCGATATCGCGATCGAGGCGAGTGATATCACCCTGATGCGAGGTGACCTCCAGGGGGTCGCATCGGCGATCGACCTCTCACGCAAGACTATGAGGACGATGAAGCAGAACCTCTTCTGGGCCTTCATCTACAATGTGGTCGGGATCCCGATCGCAGCGGGGGTCCTCTACCCCGCCTTCGGACTCCTCCTCTCGCCGATCCTGGCGAGCGCAGCGATGGCGTTCAGTTCGATCAGCGTCGTCGGAAATAGCTTGCGACTCCGCACCGCGCGAGTGGGATAGAGGGATAGTGGGCAGCGGGGCCCGGTGATCCTGCGCCCCGCTGCCCTTCTCGCCCTGACCCTTGCCGTGACCGGATCGAGCTGCCATTTTCAGGCACTCATTATCTGTACGATAGAGTAGGAACTACTTTCATAGATGAGTTCGACACCAGCGCGCCGAACGATACCGGCGCCACCACTCTTCCAGCTCCGCGCCCTCGCCGAGGCCGCACTCGCAGAGGACCTGGGCCGCGGCGACCTGACGACCGAATCAGTCGTGCCCACTGACCTCGAGGCCGAGGCGGTACTGATCGCAAAGGCCGATGGGGTCCTCGCCGGTCTACCCATCGCCCGACTCGCCTTCGAGATCGTCGCCGAGGATCATACCACCGACCTAGGCCAATACCCCTTCACCTTCGAATCCCTACCAGATGAGGAGGGGCGCCCGATCACCGATGGCGCACCGATCCGAAGGGGACAGGAGATCGTCCGTATGAGAGGGCCGGCACAGGCGATCCTCTCCGCGGAGCGTGTCGCCCTCAACTTCCTCCAGCGACTGAGTGGGACCGCTACCCTGGCGGCACGATTCGTCGAGGCGGTCGAGGGGACAGGGGCAAGGATCGTCGATACACGTAAGACGACGCCGGGGCTCCGAATCCTCGAGAAGTATGCGGTCCGCTGCGGTGGCGCCTCTAACCACCGGTACGATCTCGCGGGTGCCGTCCTCATAAAGGACAATCACCTAGCCGCTCTCGCTGCGGCTGGTATCCCCCTCGCCGAGGCGATCCGCAACACCCGGGCTCGGGTCGCACCGACGACGATGATCGAGGTCGAGGTCGAGAGCCTAGACCAACTCGATGAGGTCATCGGGGCGAGCCCCGACCTGATCATGCTCGACAATATGGAGCCGTCCGAACTGGCGGAGGGGGTCCGACGGATCGGGGGCCGTGCGAAGACCGAGGCCTCTGGTGGGGTCAACCTCGAGACGGTGCGCGCTATAGCAGAGACGGGTGTCGATCTGATCTCCGTAGGCGCGCTCACACATTCTGCGCCAGCACTCGATATCTCACTCGACTTCGTCGTTCGCTAGAAAGAAGGAAAGCTGACCGATGGCAACCGCCACTACCTCTGTCGATACACTATACCAGAACCTCCTCGAAAAGCTGAGGGACACCGTCCCCGAGGCCGAACTCAGGTACAAGGCCGAGATCGCCGCGGAGATCAATGAGCTCAAGAAGGAGCGCGGCGCCGTCATCCTCGGACACAACTACATGGAGCCGGCCCTCTTCCACTCGGTCTGTGACTTCACCGGAGACTCCCTCGAACTCTGCCGCAAGGCGATGGAGACCGATGCCGACCCGATCATCTTCTGCGGCGTAGGGTTCATGGCCGAGACCGCGAAGATCCTGAATCCCGACCGGAAGGTCTTACTCCCCGCAAAGGAGGCGGGGTGCTCACTCGCTGCATCGATCACTGCCGAAGATGTCAGGGCACTAAAGGAGCGCTTCCCAGGCGTACCAGTCGTGACCTACGTCAATACCTACGCCGATGTGAAGGCAGAGACCGATATCTGCTGTACCTCGAGTAATGCGGCCAAGATCGTCGCCTCACTCGAGAGCGATACCGTGATCTTCATCCCCGATGAGTACCTCGCCCGGAATGTCGCACGGGAGACGGGGAAGAAACTGATCGTGCCAACGGTGCACACCACGAATGGGAATGGGTCTAACCTCGTGACCCTCGAGGGGCCAAAGGGGACGAATGGCCAGGAGGAGCTGAGCGATACGATCCTCAGCTGGAATGGAAAGTGTGAGGTCCATGATCAGTTCACCGTCCAGGATGTCGAGGATGTCAGGCAGCAGTTCCCCGACGTCGTCGTCCTCGCCCACCCTGAGTGCCGACCAGAGGTCGTCGAGGCAGCTGACTTCTCGGGGAGCACCTCGGCGATGATCGATTATGTCCGGAATATCGATGCGCCGCGCTACCTCCTCCTGACCGAGTGCAGTATGGGCGACAATATCGCTGCCGAGATGCCACAGCGAGAGATGCTGCGCCTCTGCTCGGTCCGTTGCCCTCATATGAATATGATCACCCTCGAGGGGGTCCTCGCAGCGCTGAGGGAGGACGAGTACGAGATCGATGTCCCCGAGCCGATCAGGACCGAGGCGCGCGGCGCGATCGAGAGGATGCTCGCCTTCTGATCTAGCTCCTTACGAGCTAATCGATTAGTAGGATCGGGGGCGCCTGTACTCGACATCTACCGGTGCCGACTGGGTAGGGGACTCAGCCGAGCCACTCCTCCAACTGCTTGGCCGTCAGATTCCCACCACAGAGTGGGACCGCGACCAGTTCCCCTGCGAACTCTGCGCGTCCTGCCATGACTCCTGCCAGCCCTGCCGCACCAGCTGGCTCGATCACGACGCCGAGCTCACGGTGCAGGAGTCGCATCGCGTCTAGGATCAACTCATCGGAGACGAGGATGATATCGTCCACGACCCCCTCGAGGTCCTCGAGCGCCTCGGGGATCGGGACCCGAACAGCGATACCATCGGCGATCGTCTCGACCGTCTCGGTCTCGATGATCCGATCCCCGCGCCACGATTCCGCCATCGCTGGCGCGCCCTCCGCACAGACCCCGATGATCTGGGTCTCTGAGGAGTGGGTCTTGAACCAGTGCGCGATACCGGCTAGGAGGGCGCCATTCCCTAGTGGGACGACGACTCGGTCGATCGGCTCCCTCCACCTGGTCAGCTCCAACCCTATCGTGCCCGCTCCCTCTGCGATCGCGGGGAGACGACCATCCTCGACATAGAAGGCGCCCGATCGGGTGGCAAACTCCTGCGCTGCGACCTTCGCCTCATCGAAATCTTGGCCCTCGAGCTCGACGCGCGCGCCAAAGCGCTGCATCATCTCGATCTTCAGGGGATTTGCATTCTCAGCGGCGAAGACGGTGATCTCAATACCATGTGCCCGGCCCGCATAGGCCAGACCCTGCCCGAAGTTGCCAGCCGAGGCACAGACGAGGTGGGGGCCGCCATCCCCGATACCGATCCCTCCCTGCCAATCGGCGAGGAATCGTTCGACGAAGTACCAGGTACCGCGGCCCTTGAACGATCTGATCGGGTTCAGGCTCTCGACCTTGCAGAGGAGTTGGAGCCCGAGTACCTCAGAGAGGGACTCACTCACGAACTGCGGTGAGTAGAGGAAGACGGGATCGATCAGATTTGCCGCTTCTTCGATCCGTGCGACTGAGATCCGGCTCGAGCCGAGACGACCACTATCGACTGTATCAATATCCACCACTACCTCCATCCAGAACCTAGCCATGGCTACAGAGCCGTCCTACGCCCATGAGCTAGTGTCCAGCAATATTTCGTACGTCCTCTGACCTGAACGATAGGCCCCGGCTCAGCTGAAATCCAGCGCGACCCCTCTCCCCTCGACTGGAACCCACTCCAGCATAGACCCACTACTGACCTCCAATGGCCCTCCCTACCCCGATCACCTACCTTGACAACCTTGTCAATGGGCCGAGGGGGTGCAGCTAGCCCAGAGCTCGCCACGAAGGACTACACCGCTACCGAGGAGGATAGGATGGAAAAACGCTCGATCGGATCCCTCGAGGTCACCGTCGTCGGACTCGGATGTAACAACTTCGGACGGCGTCTGGACTCAGCAGCGACCGCTGAGGTCGTCGAGGCCGCACTAGATGCTGGTATCAACTTCTTCGATACCGCAGATATCTATGGCTATGGACAGAGTGAGGAGTACTTAGGTCGTGCTCTAGCCGGTCGTCGGGAGGAGGTCATCATCGCGACGAAGTTTGGGATGCCGATGGACGACGGTAGCCGCGGCGCACACCCCGACTATATCGCGCGAGCGGTGGAGGATAGCCTCCGTCGTCTGCAGACCGACTATATCGATCTCTACCAGGTCCATGAGCCCGACCCCGAGGTCCCGATCGAGGAGACCCTCGGCGTCCTCGATAGACTCGTCGAGGAGGGGAAGGTACGGGAGATCGGGTCGTCCAACTTCTCCGCCGCCCAGCTCAGAGAGGCCGCTGCCGTCAGTCAGCGTACCGGATGGAGTCGATTCGTAAGTGTACAAAACGAATATAGCCTCCTTCACCGGGCGCCAGAGGCCCCCGAGGGAGCGGACCCTGAGAGTGGGGTACTCGAGACCTGCGAGGAGCTCGGGATCGCCTTCATCCCCTTCTTCCCCCTCGCTAGTGGCCTCCTGACCGGGAAGTACCGGAAGGGTCAGCCTATCCCACCGGGAACTAGGGTCGCAGAGAGTGAGTACTACCAGCAACTCCTCACCGACGAGAATCTAGACCGGATCGAGGCACTGATCTCCTTTGCCGAGTCAGGTGGACACCGGCTCCTCGACCTCGCCTTCTCTTGGCTCCTCAGCCGCCCTACTGTCGCCTCGGTGATCGCGGGCGCGACGAGCCCAGAGCAGGTTAGGAACAATGCTAGCGCCGCGAGCTGGCGTCTGACCGGTACGGAGCTCCAGGAGATCGATGAGATAATCCCCGCTCCCCTCTGACCGACCTATGGACCGCTGTCCCGAACCGGCTGAGACCTATAGATTGCACCGGGGGCTCGGGACGATCTCGTCCACCGAATCGACCTCCGTCTCCAGAGCCTCCAAGTGATCTGAACTCAGGGTCGGAACCATAGAACACGAGGTACAGATATGCCCATTGTCCCCCCAGCCACCTTCGAGGGGTGGTACGCTTTGCACCAGATCTTCGCACTCGATTGGGGCGCGATCCGTCGGCTCGACTCTGCCGAACGCGCGACGATTGCAGGAGAGACACATGAGCTCTTGACCGCACTCGAGTCGCCGGAGGGTGAGGGTTGGAGTGGGGTCTACCAACTGATCGGTGGGGGCGCCGACACAATGCTCATCCACTTCCGGGAGACCCCAGAGGAACTCGCCGAGCTCGAACTCCAGATCCGGCGCTCTGCGCTCGGACCACTCCTCGAGCTCGGGTACGACTACCTCTCGGTCACCGAGGCGGGACTCTACCACGCGACCGCAGAGGCGGCGAGCCAGGCAGAGCCAGGCTCGAAAGAGTACCAGGAGATACTCGAGGAACTCAAGGAGGCCGAATCTAAGAGCCCACACCTCCGATACCGTCTCTACCCCGAGATCCCCGAGGGGATGGAGTACGCGAACTTCTACCCGATGACCAAACGACGTCAGCACCCCGACAATTGGTACACCCTCCCCGTCGCGGAGAGGAACCGGCTAATGCGTGAGCATGGACTCACAGGCCGGGGGTACGCTGGACGGATCTACCAGGTCATCACCGGCTCGGTAGGGCTCGATGATTGGGAGTGGGGTGTGACCCTCTTCGCCCATGACCTCCTCGATATCAAACGAATCGTGACCGAGATGAGATACGATGAGGCGAGCTCACGTTACGGAGAGTTCGGTAGCTTCTTCACCGGGATCAGGAACACACCCGACGAGTGGGTCGAAAAGGTCTTCGGATGAGTTGATGAAAGGCGCCCTCGGCTTGGCCAGTGGAAGACTGGCGAAGCCGAGGGCCTAGCGGGGTCCATACCGCACCCGAGCGCTAGTGAGTCGACCCTATTGGGTCAGCTCCCCTTACGGCGACCGAGGACCCTATCTAGACTCCAGGGCCCAGAGCCATGCGCCATGAAGAAGAGGAAGACTAGCGCGTAGAGGAGGGGGAGCTCACCAGCATTCTGTACCGGGAACCCACCCTGGGGCTGATGAGCAATGAAGTGAGCTGCGACCATCTCCACTGCCAGGATCAGGGCGACCGGCTGGGTGAAGAGACCGAGGACGATCAGGAGCCCGCCAAAGAGCTCGAGGACACCTGCCAACCCGAACTGTGAGAAGAGCTCAGCGGTCTGACCTGGCCCACCGAACCCACCGAGCCAGCCGAGGATCTTCTGCATACCATGCTGCATGAAGAGGAGCCCCGCACCGATCCGCAAGATCGCCTGCGTCGGACCACCGAGAGCTGCCCTGACTCGTGCACCTAGTCCCATCGCATCCTCCGAAACCTGATCGACTGAAGATGTAACAGTGCTCATACCATCCCTCCTAGAAGAGACCAATCAAGGGGAATCAAAGATCCGACAGGCCACCACGACCAGCCGGTACTACACAACCTCACCAGAGCTACGCTCCCATTCCATACCCTCGGCGATCGAACCAATGATATCAGCCACCGTCCTCTCACCGAGGGAAGACTCCAACGCATCTCGAGCCGCAACCGTCGCACTCTCCAGAGCTGACTGGATATGACGACCTATCGGACAGGAGGGGTTGGGCTCCTCAGGGTGTAGACGAAAGAGTTCACCACCCTCGACCGCACGATAGACCTCACAAAGGGTGATCTCACTAGCTGGACGGGCTAGGAGAGCACCACCACCCGCACCACGCTTCGAGCGCGTCAGACCCGCACGGGAGAGGAGAGAGAGTAGACGACGAACCACTGCAGGATTCGTATTCACACTCCCAGCAATACGCTCCGAACTGACCGGAAGACCATCACTGCTCCCCAGCAAGGTCAGAATATGGACAGCCACGGCAAAACGGCTGCTGAACGCCATCACCACTCCCACACGAATATTGTAACAAACACAGCTACATACCCAGAGCGCTGGTGGGGGTTCCCTGACCGACTCCCTGGACTCGCTGCCGTGGAAGTCGGATCTCTATCCAATTTGCGTATAGAGCAAAGATTTGCGATCTTCCTGGGGTCTCCTCATCAGAGATAGAATCACCTTGGAATGACACCTTATGGAGGTCAACTGATGAAGGTTTCGTCCCTTCGCCCTCGTCGTACTCGTTCCCGAGTCGTCGTGGGTGCGCTAGCCCTCTTCACCCTCGGGACCCTCTCCCTCACCGAATCCCTTTCGGCGCAATCCACTCAATCGCCGGAGTCGATCAGGTTTGCGGCTGAGGAATCGGGTTATGCCCGGCATACGCGGCACGCTGAGCTCCTCGACTATCTCCGTGCTCTCCGCGCTGCCTCGCCTGAGATGTATCTCGGTTTCTATGGTGAGACCTTTCAGGGCCGTGAGTTGCCCTATGCGGTCTTCAGCCGTCCTGCGGTGACTCAGCCCTTCGAGGCGTGGTCGACGGGTAAGCCTGTCCTCGTCCTCTCGGCGAATATCCATGGTAACGAACGGACCCTACGTGAGTCGCTCCTCTACCTGACACGTGAGCTCGCGACCCCAGGGACGGAGGTGAATCGTTGGCTGGATGATCTCGTCATCGTCATCGTCCCGACGATCAACCCCGATGGTTTCGAGGCCTCCGAGCGCGGGATCAGAGGCAACTCATGGGGGATCGATATGAACCGTGACTATGTGAAGCTCGAACTCCAATCGGTCACGAATTATATCAGGAACATCCTGCATGAGTGGCGTCCTCACCTCTTCGTCGATGGACACAATGGTGGGTCGTACCCTTACAACCTGAACTACCAGTGCCCTAGTATCGCTGCGGCTGACCCCTCCCTCACCGCGATCTGTGACGACGAGATCTTCCCCCTCATCGATCAGAGGATGCTCGAGAATGGGTACGAGTCATGGTACTATGCGCGCGGGACCGAGACGCGCTGGAATCTGGGGGGCTGGCAGGCGCGGATCGGGCGGAACTACGGTGGGCTGATCAATAGCGTCGCCATCCTCTTCGAATCACCAGGTAGCCAGGAGCTGGCGACTGGGGTCGCAGCTGGCGTCGTCGGCTTCAAGGCGGTAATGGAATACGCTCGCGAGAATGCGCGGAAGCTGATCGCTACCGTCTCTGAGGCGCGGATGGCAACTGCTGCCTTCGGCGAGGGGGCATGGGACGAGATCCCCGTCCGTCAGACCTATGGGCCCGAGCCGTACCGGGTCAGGTACAAGATCTTCGAGGGTCGAGGTGAGGACCGACGTGTCTTCGAGGTCGAGAGTGATAGCCTGATGAAGAGGCCGATCCCGACCCTCACCCGCCCACGTCCATATGCTTATACCCTCCCACGTGAGGCGACCGCAGCAGTCGATATGCTCCGCCGGCATGGGATCAGGGTCGAGACTCTGGAAGAGAGTACGACGGTCGAGGTCGAGGCCTACACCCTCGCTGGGATCTCCTACGACCGTGCTTACAACCACCAGGCGGTCACGATCGCAGAGGTCGGTGAGGTGGTGAAGGTAGAGCAGACTCTACCTCAGGGCACCTTCATCATTCCGACGAACCAGGTCCTCGGACGCCTCGCTGCCTTCATGCTCGAGCCCGAGACCGATGACAATGTGATCTACTGGAATACGATGGATGCCTGGCTCCCGAAGGCCGAGCTCGCCAAGCGGCTCGCCACCCTCGAGGCTGAGGGCGGTGATGGGGCTAGACGAGGACCGAGCGCCACGAACGATGCTGATGAGGCCTTCCCACTGATCCCTATCTTCAAGATCATGGATCGGGTCCCACTCCCTGCGCGGCTCGTCGATTGAGCGCCATCCGCTGAGCACTGGTTCTGAGGACCAGTGGCTAGCCAGCAGTTACGCCGCGGTCCTCGGAACCATGACCTGGTAGAATGCCCCATCCCCTGCTGTAGACCTTGTGGCAGGGGATGGGGCATTCCTCATTGGGGCCTCCTGACACTTAGGGGTCAGGGCGTAGATGGTCCGGGCCCGAGGACCGCGTCTGGCTCCTCAGCGGCATCGAAGGAGGCGTTGCCGAGCTGGCCGTTCCCATTGTAGCCCCAGCCGTAGGCGGTGCCATCTACCCTGAGGCCGAGAGTGAACCTATCCCCCAGGACGAGTAAGGTATACCCCTGCGCACTCAGCTGTGTGAGCTCTCGTGGTTCAAAATGGTGATCGTAATCACCAATATCACTCGTACCATCTCCGAGTGCTCCCCAATCTCTGCTACCCCACCCCCAGATCTGACCACTCGCTGTCAGCGCGAGGTTGTGGTCGGTCCCTGCACCGATCCAGGTAAAGCTCTGCGATCCTGAGATCTTGCCAGGCGCGAGCCTACCATCCTCAGAGCCACTGCCTAGTCTCCCCCGTAGACCCCACCCCCAGCTCCAGATCTGGCCATCGGGATCGAGTGCTATCACATGGTCACCACCAGCCGAGATCATGACGAACTCATGGAGCTCGGTCCCATCCTCCCTGAAGATCGGCATCGGCTCATTCGTACTCGTCTTATTACCATGACCCAGCTGACCATTCGCATTGTACCCCCAGGAATATGCTACCCCGCTACTACTCAGGGCGATAGTGAACTCACCACGAGCCACGACCGCTGTGAAGGTCTCCCCTATGGTATGACTCGTCATGACCTGGGTGGGTACTAGCTCGTCACGCGCCATCCCTCCACTACCGAGCTGGCCTCGAGTATCATCGCCCCAGGTGAAGATATTACCCTCGATATCGATCGCCGCTGAATGGCTCCGCCCTGCACTGATCGAAACAAAAGAGTGAGTACCTGCGACCTGAACTGGGGTCGACTGCTCGGTCGTCGTACCATCACCGAGCTGACCTTGCGAATTATTGCCCCAGGCATAAGCCTTTCCATCGGCGTCGAGTGCCATCGTATAACCCGAACCAGCAGCGAGTGAGACGAAGTCATGCCCACCAGCGACCGGTGTGGGTACTAGGCGGTCTTCCATATCACCCGTCCCGAGCTGGCCGTATAGGTTGGAACCCCAGCAGTAGGCCTGCCCCCCGATCAGCCCGCAGCTATGATCGTCTCCAGCGACCACCGTATCCCAGGCGAGCGGAGGGCCCGACTCGATCACGATGACCCTGGTGCTACCGGTGTGTCCAAATGCATGAGCGAAGATCTCGACCTCACCTGGACCGACCCCCGTAACGAGCCCTTCAGCATCTACCGTTGCGATCGTTGGGTCCGCACTACTCCACTCATAGCTCAGGCCAGGTATCGAGTCGAGTTCATCGCGAAAAGCCGTCGCATACAACTGCACCGTCTCACCTGGATTAGTGAGGATATGGCGCCATGGCTCCACTGATATCCACTGGATATCGAGTTGTTCGCTCACCTCGATACTCACCTGATGGCCAGCGGCGACCAGGGCCGCCTCATCGAGTAGGTGCCAGGCACCATCCTCATATCCGAGTGCGACCTCGGTCAGACGCCAGGTCCCGAAGGCGAAGTCCTCGAGGTCTTCGGGATCGAGTGGTAGCAGGCCTAGATCGGGATCGAACTCGGCACCGAAGACGATCAAACAACCCCATGGCGTTGGGGCATCTGGTGGGAGCGAGAGACCTAACTCAGCGATATCGGAGGGCTCCAATGGCTGCGCCAGCTCGCAGGTGAAGCTGGTCTCATCATCTGGACCGGTGAGAGTCATCTCCAGGGTGTCGAGTGGGATCGACCCAGTCGCAGGGATGACATAGAGTCCGACTGGCACCGTCAGATCGCTCATAGTACTGGTACTACCTACCGCGTAGAGCTGAGGGACCTGGGGTGCTTCGACCGTGAGTACCCTATGCCTCCTGGTAATAGCACCATCGCTGTCGGTCAGGGTCAGGGTGATCGTGTGTACACCCTCTGAGAGGTCCGACCTCTCGATCTCCGGCCCCACCCCGAGTTCGCCATCGAGGTCGCTCGTCCAGACGACCGACGAGGCTGGTAGAGTACCGTCCTCTTCATCATATAGATCCTCTGCCATGAAGTGGACCGTAGCGCCTACCTGTACGACCATATCTGACTCCGGGGCCACGATCCGACCATTCGGTGCCTGGTTGAGAGGCCGGGGACCACCCCACCCGATCCCACTCACATTCTCGAGTGGTACACTCTGCTCGCTCCACTCGAACCCATCCTCAGATGTAGCGATAGGCGCAGCGCCCCAGCCACTCGCGAGCCAGAGTTGACCATTCCAGAAGCTCGATTCGGCACCGGTGATGAAGGGGGAAGACGACGTTGTCCACTCGACTCCATCGGGTGAGGTCAGAATATGGGGCTCGCCACCACTCGATGAGGTGCCAGTCAGGACCCAGGTAGCACCACTAGTGGCCACACCCTCCACGAAGTCGGTGATCGGGGTCTCTACCTCGGTCCACTCTATGCCATCGAGGGAGGTCAGGACTCTGGGCTGGCTCCCTACATCCGACCCTACTACGATCCAGGTCGAGCCATCCCATGCGACCTCGTTCCCGAAGAAGAGAGGGGCTGAGCGGGGCGTCCAATCGATCCCATTGTTAGAGGTTGCTATCGCATCACCAGACCCATTCCCGACTGCGACCCAGAACTCACCATTGTGAGCGAGCCCATCTATCGAGTTCAGCCCAGTGACATCCCTCTCGGTCCACTCGATACCGTCGGGAGAGACGATCAGGGCCGGGCCCAACTCCTGGTCGCTAGACCCCCCGGCGTACCAGAGTTGGTCCTCCTCACTCCAGACGATGGTGTGAACCTCGGCTAGTGGGCTCTCCTCGATCGTCCACTCGAGTGCATCGACCGAGGTCGCGATGGAATGTACACCATTATTCGTAAGGCCAGCGATCCAGAGCTCGCCATTAGTCGCGACTGCACTCGGCCACCCTTCCTCGATCGGGATCAGTGCCCCGATCCAATCGCTGCCATCTGCCGAGAGCGCCACATTACCCTCCCCAGGGCCATAGGATGAGCCTACTACCGTCCACCCATCCCAGTAGACCGCTGCAATCGGATCCTCGACGGTGATCGTGGTCTCACCTATCACACCCTCGAAATGCGCGCTGATAGTCGCAGTACCTGGCCCCAGAGCGGTCACGAGACCGGTCTCGTCGACGAGGGCGACACTCTCATCATCGGTCTCCCAAGCGAATTCAACCCCCTCCACTACGTTCTCGAACGAATCATAGGCGGTAGCAGTCAGGCGCACCGTATCACCGATCTCACTCAGCGTAGTATCGGCTGGGAGGAGGACGACGAACTCGACGGGCCCAATGGCCGGCTCACCCCTGATCACCTCGACCTGTAACTCGTCCTCGAGCCTACTGAGGTGGTCCTCACTGAAGTGGAAGTAGTAGCCCTCCTCATAGGTCAGGTGGATCTCACTGACCTTCCAGCTACCAAGGGCGATCGAATCAGGGGTACCCGGGTCTGGACCATCATAATCGATCCCAAAGTGGTTGATACAGACCCAGGGCTCAGGCATCCCTTCCTCGAGCTCGATCCCCACATCCCCAAGCTCACCAGGGCTAGCAGGCCGGACATCGTAACAACCTGAGATCTCTCCACCAGGGCCGGTGAGACCGACACTGAGATCCTCGATCTCTGGCATACCCACGCCCGGTAACAGATAGATGTGGGCTACCGCCATACCATCACTGTGCTGGAGGTTGGCTAGATCGAGCGTATCAGGGATGAGGTGGATACCTGGTAGCTCCTCTACGGCCACACCGAGAGTACCTACGGCATCATCTACCGAGGCACTGATCTCGACAAAGCCCCGGCCCACAGCACGCACCAGCCCATGCTGATCGACTGTGGCAACCGTCGTATCACCACTCGACCAGAGATAGTCGACACCACTTACTGGCCACCCATCCTCATCATAACCGGTAGCACCCAGGAGGATCGTATCACCAGGCAGGAGGGAGACCAACTCGACACCACCATCACTGCCCCGGGGCTGGACCACTATCCAGTCGACCTCAGGGCGGTTACTGACCACCTCGACCTCGAGGTCGAACTCACCCTCAGATAGCTCCTCCTCACCAAAGACCACCCACTCAGAGTCGTGCATGAGTGAGAACTCACTGAAGCGCCAGGTCCCTAGCTCGACTGGAACCAGGGGCGTAAGGATAGGGACCTCTACCTCGGGGTCTTCCTCTGGAAACTCATTGCCAAAGGTGATCAGACAGGCCCAGGCACTAGGCGCACCCTCAGGGAGCTCGAGACCTAGGTCACTGAGCTCTGCCTCGCTAACCAGCTGAGAGACCTCACAGGTGAAACTCTCAGAACCCGGACCAGTCATGACAGCAGAAAGTGAATCGATCGGAGCAGACCCACTCGCAGGAACTACGATCGCCATGGCGACAGGGATCGCATCAGGCAGATCGTAGAGATCGATCGTGTCGGGCTCGACATAGATCATCTCCACGATGAGCTCAGGCTCCTCCTGGTAATTGGGATCGACGATCAGATCGATCGTCGTCTCGAGGCCCTCAGCACCAGCTATGATAGTCGTCTCGCCCTCGCCGGTCGCGGTGACGAGCCCATCGTCGTCTACTACGGCCACTGTCGTATCCTCACTCGACCAGACGATAGCGACCTCGGACATAGCCAAGCCGTCCTCATCATATGCTACCGCAGTGAGGTGGAGAGTATCGTCGACGGCACGTAGGATGAGCGGCCCGGTCCGGTCGACGATCTCTAGGGACGAGACCTTGACGACTCGGACCATATGACGGTAACCAGCCTCGTCGAACTCAGTGGTGGTGAATCGGACTGGATCCCCGCCCTCTGGATAGAGCGCCACCGCACGGGTCTGCCAAGCACCAGCCCTGACATCTCGAGTGAAAGGTATCGTGCACGACCAGTCGCCCCTCTCCCGATCGCCGGAGGAGGGCTCTGTAACCAGACAGGAGAGTTCGTATTCCTCAGTATTCTCTAACTCGATCCTGACCGAGTCGACTGAGGCCATACTCCTGACCCCTACCCGCGCACTCACCTCGGCATCAGCGACTGTGAGGTTCACCGAGTCCGGTGAGAGTACGAGTCCCGTCATCGTTGGCGGCACCGTATCGACCGAGACCTCTGAGAGGTACTCCTCACAGGCGATGAAGGGGAGGAGCGAGATCGAGAGGAGGGCGAGGAGCCCGATGGCTCGAGAAAAGCGCCGGTAGCCGCGCAGAGGCTCGCGCCCCGAATCGGTATGACGACTCATAGCAGGATCCTTTGTCCGAACTCAGAAGCTCCGGGATACCGAGAGCGTCGCCAGGGCTTCCTGAAAGCCCGGACGTTGGTTGAACGATGAATAACGGTTGAAACGGGCACGAGCAGTGAGATCAGTACCCCAACCAATCGGATAACTGACCATCGCATTCGCCGCAAAGATCTGCTGGCCCTGGCTCACACTCTGTGAGAGGTTCGCTGAAGTACGGAGATCGCCATCGAGGAACCGGCCATTCCCACTGAAGCCGACGAACAGGTTCTTCTGTTCCTCCATCCCCTCACCCTTCGTGATGACACCAGAGAGATTGGGAGCAAGGCTGATCGACTGGGAGACTGGGAGTTGGACCGATGAATTCAGGCTATGTGTGTCGACCTCGGAGACCTGGGCGAGTGGGTTCCCATCACTCGTCCTCTGGAAGCTGTAGCCGAAGCTGAGCATAGCAGCCAACCCGAAGAGGTCTTGCTGGATCGCGAGGTTACTCGTGAGGGCGAGGGAACGGGTGTCGAGCTTCGCACTATCGGTCGGCGCATCATTGACCATAGAGGTCACGACCCCAGATAGGGTTGTCGTGACCCGGTCCGATGCACGGAGTGAGGCACTCAGCGCACTCGTATTCCTATCGACCGTATTCTTCCTCTGCCCGAGGAGGTTGTTCGTCTGATGGCGATACTGACCATTGAGGCCGAGCCTCCCACCGAAGAACCGGCTCGACCCACTCATATCGTAGCCCCGTCTATCATTGAGCATACTCGAGAGGCCGAGAGACGTATATCCTGGTCCCACCTCTTCATAGCCTCCCCGGAGCCTGACCGGCCCAAGGTTGAGAGAGCTCCCTACCTTGTACGCGTAATCTGCCGCCGACGAGATCCGGACGGGGTGGTGTCGCGTCAGCATCTTGGCTATCCCCCTGAACTCACCGAAGTCATCGGGCTCGACATCTACTGAATCAGCGAGGAGGTCGTGCGTGATCAGTGCGGCAGCGACCTCGCCATTGAGGACGAACCTCTGGCCGAAGAGGGCGATCTGACCATCGAGTCCGACGACGAGATTCTGCTGGGGTCGCGTATCGATCTCGGGTCTCAGGTCGTGGGGGATCGTATCGACCAGGATCGTGTCATTGACGATCAGTGAGCTCTCGACCGAGCCTATATCGTCCTTCGCGGAGAGGAGGGTCAGATTGAAATGGCTCCCCGACTCCCCTCCTACACCCAACCGCGCGGCGAACATATTCCTCTTGTAGACAGTCGCCCCAGCTCCTGGAGCGACTGTCCTCTGTGCCCGTCCACCCTGGACTGAGAAGGTGAAGATACCAGGTGTCAGGTCGATCCCTGCGCCCCTGAGCCTCGTCCCTTCGAGTGTGTAGGGTGAGTAGCCACGACTGAAGTCGCCGAGATGGAGAGTTATCCACCTCCAACTCGGACTCAATCCGATCTGGTTGATATTCTGCCTCAGATCGACGCCCTCGGATGAGAGGAGTGCGTGCACACTCATCCCGATCCCCCCTATCGTCGTGATCCGGGGGCTGACACTCATCTGCCATGCTGCACCGGGACGACGGGCCTCATTCCCACTATTCGCGTAGAAGTCGCTATTCATCGTCGCACTCCCCGAGATCTCGATCGGGGGAAGGGGGATACCCCCGCCACTCCCGACTCCCGAGGTCGTATCAGGTGCTACCTCATTCGACCAACCCATCCCCGTGACCGATACCGTCAGGATGGCTAGGAGTAAGGGTATCGCCCCCAGTGCCCTGGCGGACGATGACTCAGAGTGCGCCCCTCTATCTCTGGCGCCGATCATGGATTTCTCTCCTTCTTCTTCGCCGCCGCTCTCCGCGCCTCATCCAATCGGTCGAGGCGGTGGAGGACCTCCACCTCCCTATCGATCAACTCAGCGAGGTCGGGGTGGAGCCGTTGTAGACGACGTATCTGGACCAAGAGTCTCTCCAATCCCTCATCTGTACGCTCGAGTCTGACCAGAGCCCGGAATACTGACTCATCACCTGGGACCAACTCGAGGAGCCGTATATAGGTAGCGCGCGCCTCGTCCTCCCGGCCCAGCCCCTCGAGTGTCTCCGCTCGCCCGATCTGTAGATTCACATCCGTCGGTCGAGCCCGGAGCAACCGGTCATAACCACGAAGCGCCTCCTCCAACCGCCCGCGCCTAGCAGCGAGGTCAGCCTCATAGCGCCGGAGGAATAGACTACTCGGGTAGGCGCGGCGGAGCTGGGCCAACTCCTCAGCCCCCCACCCCGTCTCGAAGACGACACTATCCATCAGCGCGACGAGGGTCCCTCTCGCCCTTTCGAGAGGGTCCTCTGCCTCGAGCCGAGACAATCCACCCTCGCGACTCTCTCCCTCCCCACTATCGTCAGCGAGAGCCAGCTCACTCTCACCGACCGCCTCGACCGCTCGCCAGAGAGCGAGCCGGACGAGAGCGCGCGCACTATCGGCATTCGCTGGCTCAGCGAGTCTGAGTAGCCCGAGTGGACCTTCGGCCCCACCTCGCGGTGCCTCTGTACTACGTCGGTAGAGTTCTATCGCGCGCCCCTTGTCACCCATATCCTCCGCCAATCGCGCCGCCCCCTCGAGAGCCGCGATATCATGCGGCGACCGGGCGAGGAGCAACTCGTAGATCGAATCTGCGAGTGGGGGACACCCGATCGAGATCGCCCGGCGAGCGACCTCCAAGAGCGCGCCGCGCGGTGCAGGCCGATCTCTCATCGAGCGGAGAGCATCTAGAGCAGAGGCCGTATCCCCAGCCATCAGATAGGAGTCGGCCACAGCCATCTCGGCGCGCTCAGGCCGCTCGAGCCTTACAGCTGCCATCCGATAGGCACGCGCCGCATCTCGCCAGTTCTCTCGTTCCCATTCTGCCTCCCCTAGCCTCTCCCAGAGCTCACCCGAACGGGTGTGCAGATCGACTCCCCTGATCAGGATCGCCGCTGCCGTATCTGGCTGCCCAGCCGAGAGCCAGAGAGTCGAGACGACCTTGAAGACCTCCTCCCCCGGTTCAGGCCGAGCGAGTAGGGTATCGTAGAGGGCGAGCATCTGAGGGAGTTCACCAGCCCTGCCGAGGAGTCGGGCGAGTTCGAGGGCTAATGCCTCATCGTCGGGCCGATCCCGACGGAGTGCTCGCGCGGCCCCTACCGCCGCCTCGAGGCCCTCCCTCCCCTCCAGTGTCGCCGACCTGATCGCGAGGAGTCGGCCATCACCAGGTGTGTGCTCGAGCGCCCCCTCGGCGACCCTCCGTGCGGCCTCGTAATCCTCCGCCTCGAGGTGTAGCTGACCGAGCATCACTGCTGCCTCTGCCAGGGTCGGGTCATCTCTCACCGCCACCTCTAGGACCGCGCGCGCTCGCTCAATCTGCCCCGCTCTATAGGCCTCGAGCGCCATATTCACCCGCAGCTTTGCGATCGTCGCGACTGCTAGGGAGTCAGGAGCCAACGGTGCGAGTGCCTCGACCGCCTCCCTCCACCGCTCCCCTTCGATCAGGAGTTGGGCGAGCGCCCATCGGGCCTGAGGGTCATCTGGTCTCTCCAAGATCCTCCGCTCGAGAGCTATGATCCTGGGGTCTTCCTGGCTCTGTATCCTCTGTGCTTCAGCCTCACTCCAACCATGACCGACGAGAAGGAAGAGGGAGGCGATGAGGATAGGGACCCTTCTCATCTAGCTATCGCGCGCACTGCAGGACTTGACTTCGACTCATTCCCCGAGCGATCTACTGCTCGCACGGTGTAGAAGTGGCCAGCCTCACCATCCCGGTCGATGAAGACCCTGGGGTCCTCGATCACCTCTGAGACCGGTTCATAGACCCCTGTTGGCACACTCGACCGATAGACCCGGTACCCGACCAGGTCGCGGGCGACGACCCTCTCCCACCTGACCTCGACTCCACCCTCGACGGCCACTGCGGTGGCATGTCTAGGCGCTGGGGGCCGGGTGATATCCCGGAACTCCAGCTCGGTAGTGACCGGCTCCCCCCGGTTCCCCGCCGAGTCGACCGCGGTCAGGGTATAGAGATACCTCGTCCCGCGTACGGCCGTCGTATCCCGAACACTCTTCCTCTGATCGGCTGGGTAGGTACCGATCTCAGCATCTTCGGCCCCCTCCCCTACCTGACTCCTCACGAGCTCGTAATACTCGACATCGAGTGATGGGCTAGCCGACCACCAGAGCTCGACATAACGACCATACCGATTGACCGCCTCGAACCCCGTCGCCGGCTCCGGCGGCACATTATCTGGAATCTCGACCCAGACCTCAGCGAGCTCTGACTCGTTGAAAGACTCATCGACCGCCGCGACCCTGAAGAGGTACTTCCCACCAGGTCGGAGACCACCCTCATTGAACCCCTCATCGAAGTACCTCGTCTCGGGGATCGGCTCGCTCGTCAGCCTGACTACCAGATCGGGATCCTCACCCCGGTAGATGTGGTAGCCCAGCACATCATCAGAGGGCGATGCCTCCCACTCGACATGTACTTTCCTCTCTTCCGGGACTGCCCTCAGCCCTACCACTGGCTCAGGTGGTGTCAGATCAGGTGCGAACTCATTTACCGGGTTACTCGGCGTGCTCTCCCGTCCCTGATCATCGACCGCAATGACCCGATAGAAGTAGTGGCTACCTCCCCTGACCTGGTCATCCCGATATCTGGGGTCCTCCGCCGGGACCAGCTCGGTATTCAGCCTCTCGAAGGGCGCCTCCAGGTCATCTGTAGCCCTCTCGATCCAGTAGCCTACGACCCAAGGCTCAGGCGAGATCGCCCAGGTCAGTCTGATAGACTCTTCGACTCTCTCGATGAGGACCCTGTGAATCTGGCGCGGGAGTCGGTCATCTACCGGCTGCGCAGTGACCTCCTCACTCGGTGGTCCCTCCCGTCCCGCGATATCTACTGCACGAATGAGATAGTAGTAGACGACGTCGTTCTCGACCTCCGTATCGACCCACCTCATCCCCTCATCCTCACGGACGATACTCGAGGGCGTCACTCGTTCGTATTCACCAGACTCACCGACCGCGCGATAGATATGGAACCCACTCACGAAATCAGTCGGTGCCCCCTGATATCGGGGATAGCTCCACTCGAGCGTTACTTCATTCGCTCCTGCCTCCACCTCGACCTCTGCCGGTGTCCCAGGGAGTTCATCCCTCACCCTCACCCGACCTGACCTGACCTCACCACCTTCCCCCCCCTCACTATCGAGGAAGACGACCCGGTACTCGTACTCACTCCCCTCTTCCACCCCGATATCGGCATAGAACCGGCCGAGCACTATCGCTACCTCTCGGTACCGGGAGCTCATCACCCCCTCGGTGAACCGATCGGCCCTCAATCTCCTCAGGAGCTCCATCTCACCCGAGATACGGAGCTCAGCCATCAGGTCTCGCAGCTTCGGTCCCAGGACCGAGAGCGCAGCGAGGGGATCGCGCAGGGGGATGACCGGCTCAGGGGTCAGGAGCTCCCACTCTCCACCCCCTTCGGCCCGGTAGACGACGAAGCCCTCATTGACCATCGGCGGCTCGGGCACCTGGAGCAGTACGGTGTCACCATGCGCGATCAACCAGAGTTCTGGAGCACCCTGTGCCGGGCTGGTATTCCAGGCCCCAGAGAGGCCGAGTGCGCCGAGCATTATCATCAGAGCTATCGACCAACGATACCTCATCACCTCTCCTCTATCATCCTTCATCGCGGGAACCATCGGTCACCGCCGAAAGTCAGGCTGGGTGATCTGGCCCTGTCGCAAACCATCGATCAGTGCATCCTTCATATCTATCTGACCATTGGCATTGAAGAGCACCTCGACGACCCTGCTCATCAACCCGACCTCATTGATCGTCACGATCCTGAGCAGGTGTGGTCCATCTGGATCGAGTCCGAGCCCATCGAGTCGGATCTCTACTACTCGTTTCGTAAATGGCTCGATATTCCCAAAGAGTTCGCCCTCTCTGAGCTCTCCACCTGCGATGACCTGGGTCGTGTTCGGCACAACCTCCCACATCCAGGCACTCAGCCCACTCTCTGGGTCATCTGACAGGGTCACTCGAGCGACCAACTTCTCCGACGAACTCTTCTTCCTCACCACAGCCCGCGGCCCAGTCACCTCAGTCCCTATCTCACGCTCGGTGAGATCTCCCACACCAGCGATCTCTACCCCAGCTGGCCCGCCATCTCGGTCTGAGTCAGAATCCTCCTCATCCTCCCAGAGGATCATCCCGCCGACTCTCCCGACACCGGTTGTCGCAGCTCCCCTCACAGCCGCAGCGCTAGCCGCTCCTGGGGCCATCACTGGGACGAAGACACCTAGATCAGCTGTACTCTCCCGGACGATCGTATCGACGACTGGATCGGGTGGGGGTGTGAAATCGACCCTGAAGGGCTCACTACTGACTACTGTCTCCTGGCCCACACCATTCCGGGCCCGGATATCGACTATGTAGCTCTCTCTATCCCGCAGTTGAGGGGTTCGAGGTGAGAGGGGGATCCTCTCGTAGAGGGGCACACTCCCCTCGTACCAGGGTGTATCGGACCAGGGACGGATCGTATCCCCTGATACCGTCCGGATCTGATAATCGTAGTCGGCGATACCCGTCTCGGGATCGTGTGCCTCACGGTAGAAGGTCAGACTGAGCCCCTGGCGAGCCCCACTCGTCGACTGGGCAACGCAGAAGTTCGGACTCTCTGGTGGCGTCGGATCGTAGAGGGTGAACGACTCGGAGATTACCTCACTCGCCTCATTGGCATTGTTCACCGCGACGACGTTGAGGTAGAACTCCTTCCCAAACTCCAGGGGCTCGCCCCTGAGCCTGATCTCGTCAGTTCCATCCCGCATCTCCGTCCACCCCTGAGGTCCTTCGAAGGCAGCAGGGCCATCGGTCGTCAACCGGTAGTAGTAGGCATGGACCCCACTCTCCCGGTCCTCGGCTGCGGGACGATAGAAGGTCACCTCCGGCACGATCGCTTCGGTATCCGATGGGGGCACGAAGACGGACACCCCAACCGCCTCGTGTGGGAGGAGACACTGCCCCATCTCCCGCTTCGCTGGGAGCGTAAAGGCAGAGAGGCTCTTCTGCCTCTTCAGCTCGGCACCCTCTGCGAAGGTCGGAGGGGTCGGATCATAGCGGAGGACCACTGAGGAACCGATATCGCTCCAGAGGCCCTGACCATTCCGTGCCCGTACGAAGACCATGTACTCACTCGCGGGGTCCACCTGGAGCCCCGAGAGGTTGACACTCTCCCGCCCCTGCACACTCGTCCACTCCCGGACCCCGGTAGTATCCCAGCTCGCGACTGCGGTCATACTCATATTACGGATACGTTGGATACTGGGGCTGGGAGGTCGAATACTGGGACTGAGACCGAGGTCCGGTCCCCGCCCGATCTCTATTCCACCCCCAGCAGGACCCTTCTTCCTACCGATCGCGTAAACGTACTCACCAACCCCCGTCTCCGGATCGGTGCTCCGCCACCTGACCTGGATATCGTCCGGACCAGAGAACCAGTGGACTTCGCCACCTGTATGATCGGGGAAACTCACCACAGGAGTAGTAGGCGGTGTTCGGTCGACGACCGACTCAGAGAACGAGGCGGTACTCTTCCCACTCCGGCCATCTCTGAATACCGACTCGTAGCTGACGGACTTGAGCCCAAAGAATCCAGCCCCACCGCGCGAAGCGAGGCGCGCTGTCCGATCGATCGACTTCGTACCGCGCTCTGGAGAGAGGATGAACCGAGTTCGCCTGTTTCCAGGCCCATTCGTCGTCAGACCATAGATAGAGCCCGATTCCTGTCCTAGGATAGCGCTGAGGAGCGCCTCGAGTCCCACCAGGAACTCTCGCTCGGGCTGGTCGACATAGAAGAGGTTCTCGTAGACCCCACTCGAGGATGGATGTCTACCATGCCAAAACATCTCCTCCTTAGAGATGTAGTCACTCTCTGTGACCGAGACGACGAATGAGTTTCCAGGATCAGGGACCTCCAACTCCTTACGGAGCTCCTCCATCCTGCTGGCAACCCGCTCCCGCTCCTCCTTCTGGTCCTCGAGTTCCTCGAGCCAGACTCCATAGCGATCATAGAAGTCGTAGAGGACGCCAATGAGCTCGGCATGCTCTGTATAGAGACCATGATAGTGGCGGGTCAGACCCATATGCAGGGCGTAGAGGCGGGTCAGGCGCCGCTGTGACTCCTCCACGATCCAATCGAACTCTGCTTCGGCCTTCGACTTCGCCTCTTCCATACCGGCGCTCGCGATATTGAACCAGAGGTCCTTACCGAAGGCGATCGCCTGATCCCGGAACCATTCGTCACCAGAAGGCACTCCCATACGGTTCCTCTCGTAGTTAGCGAGGATAGAGTTGCCCTCCTTTCCTAGCTGGGCCAGGGCCTCCGCGCGCAGCTGGGCGAGATCGGCAGGCCCCCCCCGTTGCATAAGCCGAACTGCATCTACCTGCTCCTCGAGGATCTGATCGACCAATATCTCCCGGAGGGGGAACCACGCGAGATGTTCCTCGTACCAGTCCTGCATCCTGAGGAGATAGTCGCCCTGACGGGCGTACTGCTCCTCAGCGACCATGATCGCATCAGCATGTAACTCCGAGAAGGCGAGGATCGAGCCCTCATCCCGTGCAGTGAGTAGCTCCTGTAAGGATCCGACCCCCTCTTCGAGTGCTTCGATCTGCTCACGTACTTGTTCTGCGACCTCCTCGATCAACCGCTCTCGTTCCTCGATCTCCGCTCGTGCCTCCGCCGCTGCATTCGCATCGATATCGAAGCCAGGGCCACTGATTAGTTTCTTGGTCTCCTTCCCATCGACGATCTCGGTGATAGTCACCAGTTCGGCGTCGGCGATCGAGATGCTCCGGACCGGGCTCTCAGGCCAGGGCTCATCGGCAAGCTGTCTCAGCTCGAGAGCTCTCAACTCGATCGCCTCGACCCGGCGATTCACCTCATCCTGTCGCGCCTCGATCGTTGCGATCAGTGCAGCAACACTATCGGCGTACGCCTCGAGGGTTAACGATCCACTTGGAGTCGGCGCATCGACCTGTGCTGCGAGATCAGTATAGAATGCGGTATAGGCGTCATAGTTATCATACATCTCCCTAAAACGTTCTAAGTCAGCATAATACTCCGCACCCAAATACTGTGCACCCATCAGATCCCACTCGGCCGCCTTGATCTCCCCGAAGACTGACCTGACCTCACTGACTGTCATGGTTTGGAGATTCTCCCACATCTCGGCGAGTTCGGTATCACTCATCGTGATCGTCGCTGGCCTGGCCTCAGCGATCACCTCCTTCATCGCCTCGGCACTCGCCATCAACCGCCCGCGCGCTGAGTTCGCCCGGGCGATGATCTCGTCGAGGGCAGGATCGTATCCAAAGCCACCGGTCACCTTACCCTCTGCGAACTTCGCCCAGATATTTGCCGTCGCACAGCCGACGATGGCAGCGCAACCCTGCGCCTGAGCGCCTGCATAGACGTAAGGCCGTTCATTTGCGGCCAGGAGGACCGCACCCCGCAACTCGGCTGAGCCACTCACGACACCGCCGAGGAGTCCGACCTCGACTCCGACCATCATGAACCCGCCGACCTCCTTCTCATCGACGAGGAACCAGGTCGTGCCCTCCAGGTATCCATCGACCTCGACGATCCAGAAGTCGAAGCCCGCATTCACCCCCAGGGAGACGAGGAATCCATCCGGGCCTACGAAGAACTCACCCGAGCCCTCGATGAACTTGAGGTACTCGAGACTACCACCCCCATAGATTCCCCAGGCATCACTCCCATAGACGAAGAAGGTCAACTGCATCGGGTCGGGAGTAGTCAGGAGTGGATCGAAATCAGCGACCAGCTGGAAGTTACCATAGGCGTGTCCAGTCCCGAATCCGACATTCAGGTCGAGATCGCCCCTGATTCGGGCCGCATCGAGGTCACCACTAAGGCTCAGGAGCCCCATCCGTCCTGCGAGTCTCAGATGGCTCTCACTCACCTCGAGGAGGACACGCGCCTGAGCTATCTCCGAGCTGACGACGACCGCGCCCGCATATAGGAGTCCGGTGAACTTGCCCGGTCCATCATCCCCTGGTGGTGGCGGTATGAGATCATTCGTAGAATGGCCAGGCACATTCGCATAACGGTAGACGAGGTCGAGATGCTCCTGACGAGCATTGTAGAAGAACCCACCACCGACCCCATTGAGGAAGAGGGCGCCCGGTACCAGGGGGATCCCCGGATCGGGGAGGTGAAGGGCGACGAAGAGTCCCGCCCGGACCTCACTACCCTTCTCGATCATACCGACCAGGGTTCCACCAGCTCCCGCGAGGACCTCGGCTGTGACTGAGGCGGCGATATGCATCTCGAACCCATCACTCGTCGTCGCATACCGGAAATCGGCGGTCAGGTCGAGGAGGTTCTCGATAGCGATCGTGGCCTCGCGGATGACGAGGGTCGTCAGACCATCGGTAGTACGATAGAAGAGGAATTCCTCGACCCCTCCACTCATCCCTAGGAGATCGATACCTCCACCCAATCGGAGGTAGGTCGAGACAGTGATCGTCTCCTCCTCGGTCTCGACAGAGCCCGATTCTCCATCAGGCATTCCACCACCAGAGATCACGATATCCCGTGGGGTATTGCTATACTCGAACGCCGTGACCTCTAGACCTACCGTCTCAGCTATCTTCAGATGGCCACCCTCGAACTCTACCTCGCCCAATTCGACTTCGAGGGCTTGTGTGACGATCAGATGCTCGAATTTGAGCCCGCCACTCACTGATGGGAGGTCGACGCTGAAAGCACCATTGATCGATGCTTGGAACTTGTTGTCCACCTCTGCGAGGCCGATATCATTCAGCTCGATCCTGACCACATCGAAGTCGAAGACGAAGCCCTCCTCACGGACCAGGGTGAGCTTGCCCCAGCTGAACCCACCATCGAACCCGATCCTCATCCCATACTCGACGTGATTCCCACTCAGATCACCGAGCTTGACCCGGTTGTCACTATCATTCCCCAGGTAGAGATCGGCGACGAGTTCGATCCCACCATTGTCTTCGAGATCGAAATCAAGGGCTGCGCCCAGGTATCGGATATGGAGATTCACCGGATCGGTGCCCAGGACCGTCTTACCGGGCCCTAGGCCAGGGTCCTCCGAGATGAAGTTCGCCCTGATCGCACCACTCACACTACCATCGAGACCTACCCTGATCGTCCCACCCTGCTTCCCTGCCTCATCGAAGGGCTCCGGTAGGACGATGCCGAGATCGGCCTCGAGTCGCTCCTCCCTGATCCGGATCTGATCGAGACTCAACACCTCAGGCACGATCTCTACCGACTCACAGACGAGGCAGAGTTCATCGACACTGATCGAGCCATCGGTCGCGAGGCGGAGGCCCTCGAACCTGGTCGTATGCTTCAGGAACTCGAGTTCACCCGAGAGGTTCAGAGCGAGAACCGACTCGGCATACTCGAGCGCCAATGCCGGCCTCTCATCTGACCCCAAGAGCCTGAAGACCGCACCAAAGAGCTCGAACTCCTGCTCGAGATCGATCCCTAGTGTAGGCATCCTCACTCCACCGGTCCCCACCTCGAGACCATCGATCGTGAGGGCGAGATCCTCATTGAGTGATGGGAGTCGGAGAACACCTCCTAGGCGAACCCTGAAGGCATCCTCCCTGATCTGGACCTCGATCGGAGCATACTCATCGGAGAGGGTCTCAGGAGTGAAGGTTGCGAGCCCGATCGGGAGTGTGCCCCCCCTGATCCCATCGGTATCGAGTTTGAGATCGACACCATCGAGTCCGAGGCGTGTCTGCAACTCGAGCCGCTCCCTCTCGCCATCTGCATCGGCGAAGAGTCCCATTAGGAGCCCGGCATGTAACTCCACCTCTGGCTCAGCCCCGAAGGCGACCCTCGTTCCTAGTATCTGGAGTTCCAGACTCTCCGTACCGAAGGTGGCGAGTGGTCCCCCGCCCTCACCGGCACTGGTGCGATAACTCCCCACGAGGACCTCACCTTTCAGGCCCTCGGCGGAGATCACGATATCCTCGAGATCGAGGTCTAGCCCCGCGAGCTCGCCTGGCAATCTGACGCGCGCGTCGAAGCGCAACTCATATCCGTCTCCAGCGGGATCCTCGAAGGCAAGCCGTCGTACATCTAGTGGAAGCCCAATCGAATCTAGCCCGAAGAGTCCCTTTGCCTCCTCTGAGGCCGCGACACTCACCCCACCACTCAGTGGCACGAATGTCCTGCTATCGACGATTATCTCGAAACTCGTCCTGACAGCGGGAGGTGCTGCCCCAGGTGCGGCGAGGGCGGGTACGACCAGGTCGATCCCACTTCCCGACCTCGTCCCCAGCCTGAGTCCCCCCTCGACCTGCTCGGTCTCGACCAGGAGCTCATCGGTCTCAGGGTCACGGAGCTGTAGGTATGCGACCTCGGTATTAGGGAGCCCAATCCGTGCTGGGACTGGGACCAGCCCAAAGATATCGCCAGGGTGGAACCCAGCCTGATCGAGGTAGGCGATCTCGGTTCCATTGAGTATGAAACCCGCGCGCCCCTCCTCGACCCCTACCGGCTCGAATGCCAATCTGAACCCATCATCGAACTCGACACCCAAGGCCGCAAAGACGCTATCCTGGAAGGTCAACTCACCTGATCCAGTTCCGGCGAGGGTCAGACCATTCAGGTCCAGGCGTGCCTGATCGGGCACGAGGAGACGTAAGCTCGACCCACTCGGACGCGGCGCATCGCCTGGCCGCGCCATCCATCTCAGTCCATCATCTATGGTCGCATCGAGAGCGAACCCACCCTCGAAGCTCGCGCTCCCCCCTACGACTTCTAGGCTCGGGAGTGCGAAGGCCAACTGGTTGAATGCGACACCGAGGTCGACCCCATCCTCGACCCTGACCGCCCCATCGCCGGAGAAGACGAAGCCGCGCTCATCGAGACGCGCCTCGGTGACGGCGAAGGTGAGGAAAGGATTCTCGATCGGCAGCCCCCACCTGAATGGCTCCCTCACATCGATTCCACCCCTGACGATACGGGGATCTAGAAGATCGATCGCGAGTGCACCATCGACGACCATCCTCTCCCCCTCGACGAAGGTGGGCAGCTCGAGCCGTCCCTCGAGATCGAGGATGACCCCTTGCCCATCAGGCCCGACCTCGAAGATCAGATCCGACTCGAGGGCCTGGAGCGCCAGTGGCCCGAAAGTCAACGGGCAGGCTGGTACGAGGTCAGAGACCACCCCACTCACTCCGAGCCGGCTATCGATCGTCAGAGTCGCATCTCCGAAGGGGACCGGTCCATCGACCGCATCGCAACTGAGGAACTCGGGCAGCTCCCAACTGGCTGTGGTAGTGAGTCTGATCTCCTGTTCGCCACCCTCCTCTAGGAGCTCACCACCGATCGAGAGGAGGTTCAATGCCATCCCCAGATCACCGAGTGGGATCTCGATCCCTGATCCAGGTGTCAGACCTCTCGTCTCGATACTCCCAGTCAGCCGACCATTGATATAGCCCGCATCGAGGATCGAGAGCTTCAGATTCGAGAGCGCGGCGGGCGCCCACTCGGGCAGCTCACCGAACCCGAGTTCGAAGTCGAAGGCGAGACCCCACTCATCGGGTAGGAACCCGCCGAAGGGATCGAGGTGGAGGGAGTCCATCCGGAAGGCGAGTGCCCTCAGCTCGAAGCCGGCGAGCTCGAAAGCCTTCCCATTCAACTCAGGGACCTGGATATCGGGTATCGTCAGGCCACTCCTGCTCAACCTCACATCGGGGATCGAGGGGATCTCTATCCCCCCGAACTCGGGGAACTCGAAGGCGAGATCGATCCCGAACTCGAAGTCCCAACCGAGGAGTTCATCATACTCTAGGTGAGGGAGCCTCAGATTCGAGATCCCGAGCCGAACCCCCGCGAGATCGAAGAGGCTAGTAACATTCTCGAACTCCGGCTCGAACTCGAGGATCTCGAAGCCGGTGTGTCCTACGAGGAGCCTCGTCGTCACCCTGTACGGATCCCCCGCCCCGAGCGCGAGCTCGAGTGCACCACCGAGTTCGACCTGCCACTTCCCGGTACTCGGTGAGGTGAGGTCGATATCCACCATCCCCTCGAGACCAGCGAAGGCAAAGCCGAGTTCGGCATCACCCATATACTCAGGGACGAGGTCGACCTCCCAATCAGTCTCGAGGTCGAAGTCGCCCCTCAGTCGTCCGGCCCTATCGAGCCCGAGCCGGACCCGTCCTACCCCACCATCGGTAAGCCCACCCGGGAGTTGGAGCTGGCCAGCAAGGATCAGTTCGTGGCCATCCCCCGAGTGATCAGTATAGACGAGAGAATCGATTGCGAAGGGGAGCCCCCTGCCACCGAGGTCGAAGAGCGACTCCTGTCCTGCAGGGACCGCAGCTTCGACTCCACCAGCGATTACATCTCCGAGTGGGTCGAGGGTGAGATCGAAGCCGACCTCGATCTCGGGCGCGACCGCTCGCTCGAATTGGAGAGCCGGGATGACGAGTGGGACCCGTTCACCTGCACGGGTATAGATCCGCACGCCACCCTCACCTACCGTCTCGGTCTCGACCATCAGTTCCCCCTCGCTGTCACGCAGCTGGAGGTAGGCAACCGACGCACTCGGGATCCCCAACCGTTCAGGGAGGATCGCCGCAGTCATATAGGCGGTATTGAGGTGGAACCCACTCCGATCGATCGAGACGAGTGGCACCCCCTCATGCGAGATCTCGATCCGGCCCTCCTCGACCCTGACCGGCTCGAAGGAGAGAGCGAACTCCTCCCTGAACTGGGCGCCGAGCTCACCGAGATCATTCCCTGCGACCATCAACCGGGCACTGCCATCCCCACTCACCCCGAGTCCTGCCGAGTCGATCCAGACCTCGGAGGGCAGTTCGACCCGTGCGCCCGTCTCGAACTGGAGTGGCGCATCTCCAGCGACCGCGCCCCAGAGGAGGAGATCGAGATCGGACACCCCGACCTCGAGTGCGAAGCTACGGTCGAAGAGAATCCTCCCTGACCTGATCTTCAACTCGGCTGGATCGAAGACCACCTCGTCGAAGGTAGCCCTGATCGTCTCCCCATCTGGGAGCACGAGCTGGTTTCTGCCATCGATCCTCAGGCCCTCCCTATCGAGGCGCGCTCCACCGAGCCGGAAGGAGAGGAGTGGCTCCTCCCGTGGCAGATCGAAAGCGAGTGGGCCACTGAACTCGAGGGCACCACCTATCAACTCGCCTCTGATCAGATCGAGCTCGAGCTCACCACTCCCCCCCACCGGCTGATCACCGAAGGCGAAGTTCGCCCTGCCCCCACCACTCAAGACGAGCGAGCGGTCATCGACCTCACCCCCGAACTCGAGCGAAGCAGAGGTCACCTCGACCTCCAGGCCCGCGATCCCGAGGGGACACGGAGGCGTCAAGCCATCGATCCGGCCTCGGAGCTCACCCTCTGGGCCTAGGCTGACCCCGCCAGTGAGCGGCATACGTCTAGCCCCCCGCTCCGAGCCGAGGACATCGAGATCTCCCTCAGCACACCTGAAGATCTCCGGCAGGCTCAGAGACCCTCTGACCGTCGGCATCCTCTCGAGCCCAAGCTCAGGAGCAAGTGCCAGTTCGACTCCGCCAGAGATCTCCGTCACCTCGAGATCGATACCATCAGCGAGATTGAAGAGACAGTCGCCAGGTGAGAAGGAGCGATCTTCCAACTCGATAGAGAGACGACCAGCGGCGAGCTCGACACTCGTCGCCGGAGCCCTACTAGTCAGACACTGCGGTGCGCTACTACCGAGACGTGGGATAGAGAGCTCAGCATCGAGCCCGAAGGAAGCCGAGCCAGTTCGGCGAGCCTCCCAATCCTCCCAGCTCAATTCGAAGCCAGGCGATCTGACCCGTGTCACCCTCAGTCCGAACCCACCAGCTGAGAGAGCGAGGGGGCCGACCCTCTGATCTATCGAGGGGATACGTAGTCCCTCAGTCCCGACCACGACATCCTCGAGGAGGGGGAGCCGGAGATCGGGGAGCTCGGGGATCGATGGCGCCAGGTCGATGAGTGCCTCGAGTTCGAACCCACTATCCGCCAGCCACTCGATTCTCTCGATCCTCAGATTCGAGAGGCCTAGGTCGAGCCAGTCTAGCTCTGAACGTGTCCCATTACCACAACGGGGTATCAGATCACCGATCTCGACCTGGCCATCCTCGAGGTGCATCCCGAAGCTCGCACCACAGGTCGACGATGCCCCCGCATCGAGCTCCACCATCGCATTGAGATCGAGGGAGTGATCGAGGACCCCGCTATCGAGAGCAAAGGCGAGCCCCCCAGCTACAGAGTAGACTGAGATCCGTGCCCTATCCAAACCATCCGCGAGGGGTAGACTCAACTCACCGGCACAACCGAACCCACTCTCCCAGACCCCATCCTCATTGATATCGGCGTAGACCTCATCGCAGGGACTCTCGAACCCGAAGAGTTCGACCCGGCTCACGAGATCGAGATCTCCCTGTGGGAGCCGCACACCTGCCCTCTCCACCTGGAGTGCGACCGGCTCACCCCCGATCCGCAGCAGGGGCTCACCTGGCCTCCCACTCGCCTCGAGGTAGCCATAGACTCCAGCTAGGGTGAGGTGCGCCTCTCCACTCATCCGGATCTGATCGGTCCCAGGGAGAGCGAGCGCCGCCTCGACGAGGAGACCGCGCTCACGCGTAAATTCGATCCGCTCAGCCTGTAGATACTCTGAGGCCCTTCCCCCCGAGAGGGGAATGAGCCCAGCGGGCAGATCCCCGATCACCCTCCCACCCCTGACCTGGAGCTGGCCACCCACCACCTCGACCTCTAGGTCTTGGAGTCGGACCCTGACCTGCCCCGCATAGGCACCCTCCAACTCGAGGGTCGCCGGTCCATTCAGCCTCACCCCAAAGGGGCTCGACTCAGTCTCTATCCCCCCCAGACCCACCAGACGGGCGAGACCAGGTACGAGTGCGAGTTCACTGGGGAGTCCCGCCTCATCGAGATCCAATTCGCCGATCAGATCGCTGAAGCCACCACGGTAGGTGAAGGTCCACAACTCGCTCTGGAGACCACCAGCAGCGAGTGGTTGGCCCATCCCATCGAGTGCCTCGACCTGCCAGACATACTCCTTACCCACCTCGAGGGGGAGCGCATCGACAGGATAGACGAGCATCGGCGCTCCACTCACCTCTGTCTCGAAGTGGATCCGGTTAGCATTCATCGCTGTCCGGGGCGCCTGACCCCGTAAACGCTCGACGACTCTGACTCGATAGGTCACCCCGAGAGAAGGAGGGACGACGACGGGCGTCCACTGGAAGGTCGGCTGCGAGATAGAAACAGGATCGCCGAAGAGAGGGAAGAGTAACTCTGGCCGCTCGGGGTTCACTATCGTCAGAGGCGCACAACTCTCGGCGAGCTCGAGATGACTCGGGCTCAGGAGCCGAGCACAGATCTCATAATCACCCTCGGGCACGACCCCACTGCGCAACGCGACCTCGACATCGTCGGGGTGTGAACCCACCACCCGCCAGTCTGAGAGCTCATTCGCCGTCAGATTGACCGTGATTGGGCCCGGAGCGATAGAGAGGAGTGGACTCTCGGCCCGTGCCAGCTCGCCCCTTCCCGACTCGCGGAGAGTCCCGACCACCCTATACTCCCTCGGCGACTGGCCAATGTATGTGATGACCAGTGCAAGGTTCTGCGGGTTCCGCTCCCACTCCGAAATATAGGGGCTCGGGAAGGCTGGCGCCATCAAGGTGACCGACCAGTCGGGGCTTTGGGCCCGCGCCTTCCCCGCCACCCCCACCATCAAAATGAGGATTAGAGAGAACAGGATACTCGATAGGCGAGTGCCCAACCTCTTCAGATGTCGAAGAATCATCGTCTCGTGACCCTGGGATCCGTTACTCGGGGGACTTCGGGGCTACCCTGAGCTACCTAGAAGGCGCAGACAGGTGGGGGGCACCCCATACCCGACTGCGCCTCCTCGGCTCGCCCATCAAAGGTCTGTCTTACAGTCGCCCACCTCGTTATCACTGAAGGTGTTTGCGGTACATGCATCAGCGTTGGTCGTTGAGCCTGGATAGATCTGTAATCCGTATCCGCGGCTATGGCGGAGTATACTGTCCCTGATCTCGAGGTGGGACTGATACGAGCCACGCCCTATGACCAGGTTTGCAGGCTGTACCTGAGAATGGAAGGATGAGGAGCCACCATACTCGACAATGACATGCTCCATCAAGTTCTTCGGATTAGTCGCCTCTAGCAGGAAGATCCCCTTCCACCAGCCGGGAACGCTGTCTGTGCCGGTGAAGGTGATCCTCTCCTGCGCGGTACCGATGATCCGTATCTCCGAGCCCTTACCGAAAATGAGACCGGCATCGTGATCGAAGGCGAAATGGGCCCCTGGGTCCACTGTCAGACTCGAAGTAACAGTGGTCGTTCCCTTCATCGTGTACGGGACCCCGATCGCTTGCCAGGTCGCCGCACTCTGCACTCTCTCACCCACTACGAGGACCTGGTCATTGGTATTCCCCGTATAACTCGATCCACTATCGAGTGCAGCGATACCACTCGCATAGATACTCGCTGCACCAGAGGCGTTCTGCGTGAAGGTATTACCCTCTGAGCCCCGAAACTCAGAGCCCGAATGGACGTGCAGCCCATAGCCTGCACTATGGCGGAGGATCGTGTTCCTGACCCTGACACCGGCCTGGTAACTACCGCGACCGAGGACCAGGTTCGCTGGCTCGACCTGACTGTGCATCGCAGCGCCACCACCATACTCGATCGTCACATACTCGAGGAGATTGTTCGGGTTACGGGAATCATAGAACCAGATACCCTTCCAGAAACCAGGGGTCTTCTCGACACCGGTAAAGAGGATCGGCGCGGTCTCTGTACCCGCCGCAACGAGGGTCGAACCCTCATTCAGCTCGAGTCCGCTCTCATTCTCGAACTCGAATACTGCACCAGGCTCGATCGTAACCGCAGATGAGACCCTGGTCTGCCCTGCGATCCGGTACGGAACATCTAGACTCTGCCAGGTGACTGCCTCCGAGTGGGAGACCGCCTCACTCTTTACGAGGACATGGTCATTGGTATTCCCCGTATAACTCGATCCACTATCGAGTGCAGCGATACCACTCGCATAGATACTCGCTGCACCAGAGACGTTCTGCGTGAAGGTATTACCCTCTGAGCCCCGAAACTCAGAGCCCGAATGGACGTGCAGCCCATAGCCTGCACTATGGCGGAGGATCGTGTTCCTGACCCTGACACCGGCCTGGTAACTACCGCGACCGAGGACCAGGTTCGCTGGCTCGACCTGACTGTGCATCGCAGCGCCACCACCATACTCGATCGTCACATACTCGAGGAGATTGTTCGGGTTACGGGAATCATAGAACCAGATACCCTTCCAGAAACCAGGGGTCTTCTCGACACCGGTAAAGAGGATCGGCGCGGTCTCTGTACCCGCCGCAACGAGGGTCGAACCCTCATTCAGCTCGAGTCCGCTCTCATTCTCGAACTCGATGACCGCACCAGGCTCGATGGTCAGGACCGGCTCACCGCCGCCCCTGACCCCGATCTGTCTCGTGACCCAGTGCGGACTATCCCGCTTCGTCCAGGTCTCATCAGAGGTTACATCCGAGTCATGGATCCGACCGTAGACGACGAGGACGAACTCTCCAACCACACCATCGTACTCAGCGCTGAGCGTAACCGTACCCCCCGCATGGGAGGTGACTAGCCCAGTATTGTCGACAGTCGCCGTCGTCTCATCACTCGAGCTCCACTCGTACTGCACTGCGGGGAAGGGACGATCCTTCTCATCGATCCCCTCTGCCACGAGCTGGAGGGTCGACTCGACTACGATAGTATCGCTATCTGCGGTGATCTCGATCGATTCCAAGACAGGATAGTCGACGGTGACGTCGATCGTGTCCGCGAACTCACCAGAGGTGACGACGATCCCTGTCTCCCCATTCCCGATCGCCTCCACCTCACCGAGCTCGGAGACCTCGGCGATACTCGGGTCGAGTGACTCCCACTCGAAAGAGAGATCGGTGATCTCATTCCCATGCTCATCTCTGCCGACAGCGCTGAGCTGTACCTTCTGGCCAACCTCCTCTAGGAGGACCTCAGAGGGAGCACCCTGAACAGCAACGAGGGCGCCGGGGAAGGCGTACCCCTCGAACCGGACTGGCGCAATTCCGTCTACAGATGCACCCGCGATCTGGACACCTGCTACGGTTCCAAGAGTCCAGGTCACACTCGCCCGGCCATCACTCCCTGTGATCGAGCTCGTGGCACTCAGGGAGCCTCGGCCCTCGATCACCTGCCACCGAACCGATGCATCGGGGAGCGCATTACCACTCTCATCGAGGACCTCGACGGTGAGTGTGACCTCGCTACCCACCTCTGCTGTGATGTCATCGCCAGATACGACGAACATATCTGCGGGGACACGGGGCGAGGTGCTCTCGTCGTCACACCCGGCCACGGCCAGTAGGAGGCCGAATAGGAGTAGGAAACTCCTGGTTGGGAAGCACTTTCCGATCCTAGTCAAGATCTCTCTCCAGTTATTGGACATGAAATTCAGCAGGAACGCTCAATCGACGCTCACCACAAAGACTCAGATCACCACCTCAGGACGCACGAGGCTCCCGAGCGCAGGCGGTCGTGCCACTACAAGTCGAAGGAAATGATAAAGCCGCCCCGTCTCCCAGCCGTTCTCTGGCCGTCATCCGGCCGAAAGATGGCCAGGCCGAGGGATAAACAGAGGTCCTATGCCTCTGTGCTCCCTAGACCTAAGCACCTAACGCCCCTTTCCTCTCAGACCTGGTAGACGTATATTGATACCTGCCACGCGCTCGGCTCTCCGGGCGCTGCGGCATACTTCAGTCGAGATAGAGGGTTGTCGAAATGGTCAGAATCGCGCTGAGTAGTCTCGGAGTGTACCGATGATCCAGCTCCGAATCCTCGGCCCACTCGAGTTGCGTGACTCCGCTGGAGGAGACCTCACGGCAGAGCTCAAAGGAGCAAAACGGCTGGCCCTCCTCGCTTATCTCGCCACCGCAGAGCCAGGCAAGGCACACCGACGCGATACCCTCCTAGCCCTTTTCTGGCCAGAATCGAGTGAGAGGAGGGCCCGGGGATCCCTCCGCAACACACTTCACTACCTGCGGAGTGTGCTCGGCCCCGAAACCATCGAGAACGTCGGGACCGATCAGGTAAGGGTCGCGCCCGACAGACTATGGTGCGATGCAGCAGCCTTCAAAGTGGCCTCCCAGGAAGGGGATCTTACTACCGCATTAGAACTATACCGAGGTGGACTACTCCCTGGACTCTTCATCTCCGGTGCCCCCGAGTTCGAAGATTGGCTCTCCCGCGAGAGATACACCTTCTGCCGAGCAGCAGCAGACGCAGGTTGGAGGCTGGCTGCCGAAGCGGAGGAAAGAGGAGATACGAGGGCGGCGAGCAGATACGCACACTTTGTCGCCAACCTAGATCCATTCGACGAACAAAGCCTGCGTAAGATCATCGAACTCCTCGATCGACTAGGTGATAGAGCAGGGGCGCTCTCGATCTACCGGTCCTTCGCAGAGAGGATGGAGGCAGAGATGCTCGGGGAGCCCGCCCCCGAAACCACTGCCCTCATCGAACGTATCAGCAGCAGGCGTCACCTACATGAGCCAGCCCCCCCGAGCGAATCTCCAGCGCCTTCCTCAGAGGAGAGCGGCCAAAACCCTCCGGCAAGCCCACCACCAGAAGACCCCGGGCCACCATTACCACCCACATCCGAGATCGAGCCCCCCCAGAACCTAGAGAGAAGACGACGGCTAGGCCTCCAAACCCTCGGGATCGCGGCCGCCCTCGTCGTCCTGATCGCCGCCTTAGCCTCTTGGCCGTGGGATGATACGGCCGATGGCTGGGAAACCGTGATTAGCCTAACGATCGATGATATCGAGACCTATGGTGCAGACACCAAAGCTGAGGTCAGCGCTATCCTGCCCAGCCTCCTCTCCGCCAGCCTCGCGCGCGCACCAGAGATCCGGGTAATCAGTCGAGCACACCTACTCGACCTGACCGAGAAGACAGGTGCTGGACCTACGATCGATAGGGCTGCTAGAGACGCTGGGGTAAACGAGCTGCTCAAGGGAGTCTTGATCGAGAGAGAACACGAGCTCCGCCTAGAACTCCGCCGAATCGACCTCGCTACCGGAAGGGTCACCGCCGCATATTCTGTGAACTCAGGAGACCCCTTCGACCTCATAGATCAGATAACCGAACAGCTCCTCGGTGACTACGGCCTCAACCTGCCAGCCACCGGGATCGCAGAGGTCTCTACATACTCGACGATAGCTTACCGCTTCTACGAGGAGGGCGTCAGGGCCTATGTAGATGGCGACAATCGTACAGCAGGAAGACTACTGGCAACCGCACTCGCCGAGGACCCAGGCTTCGCGATGGCCGCCTACTACAAGGCACTAACCTATCGGAACACCGATCATCGGGCCTTCCGCGATGGACTCTTCCAGGCAGCCCAACTCGCTGACAACGCAACCGACCTCGAAAGACTCCGCATCCGGGCCGCATGGGCACAGGCGATGGATGAACCAGCCCAGAGGATTTACGCCGACTCACTCGTCGAGATCTATCCGAACCAACCCGATGGCTACCTCTTCCTCGGGAAGGCACTACTCTGGGGGGGTGAATTCCTCGAGGCGATCTCACACCTCCACCGAGTCATACACCTCGACTCGCTCAGCCTCTATGGGACTCAGGTGAGTTGCGATGCCTGTGATGCAATCGCTGACCTCATCACTGCCTACCTCCTCGCTGACTCACTCGCTGCAGCAGAGGTGATGGCAAGGCGTTGGACAGAGATACAGCCGAACTCCGCTAAAACCTGGCACGCCCTCGGCTCCAGTCTCGAGTACCAGGGGAAGACCGACGAGGCACAGGCCGCAAGGGATAGGGCAGCAGCACTCCGGACCGATAACCCGCGGGACCCCCTCTTCCCCGCGGTCCTCGCCCTCCGTCGTGGGGACTTCGATGAGGCTGAGAGAGAACTCGTCGGGCTCGACCGGCCGGGGACCTCACTCGTCCAACAGAATGTCCTCTGGTACCGGACCCTGAAACTCCGCCTCGAAGGTAGACCCTCCGAGGCTCTACCGGTCGCTCGTCAATACTCTGAGGCACTACGCCAGGCAGAGGCCACAGGACACTCGACCACCTGGCCAGAGGTCCTCGAGGCACTCGCCCTCTCCGAGATGGGAGAGCATCACGACGCCGCAGCACTCTGGGAGAAGATGGCTGAGCCAAACTTCGATCCCGAATCACCCGCCCGCTCGGCACGGCACCGGGCCTGGACCCTGACACACGCCGCCTCAGCTCTCGCACCTACCGGGGAGATCGAACGCCTCAGTGAACTAGCTGCTGAGATCGAAGAGCTCGGGAGCCAGAGCGCCTACGGGCGCGACCCCAAACTCCACTATTATGTCAGGGGCCTCATAGAGATGAATCAGGGCGATACCGCCCGGGCCGTAGACCTCTTCCGTGAGGCGGTCTTCTCTACGACGAATGGTTATGCCAGGATCAACCTCGAGTTGGGAAGAGGCTTACTCGCCCTCGGGAACCCACACGAGGCGGCAGAGATAGCCGGCGCAGCGCTGCGGGGACCACTCGATGCCGGGAACCTCTACGCCTCGCGGACCGAGTTGCATGAGCTGGCAGGACTTGCATGGGAGAGGGCGGGAGAGCCAGATAGTGCAGCAGTCCACTACAGGTGGGTGATCAAAAGCTGGCAGAGAGCCGAGGAGCCTTACCTGACGAGGAGGAGGGAGATCGCAGCTAGACTCGAGGCACTAGAGCACCAGATACTCTGAACCCTACCGCATCCCTCCTCGACCATTTTCTCAGACGACGGTTGGGAGACACCCATCCGCGACTACTCTCCTACCAACTCTATCTCCTCACCATCCGGGACATGACGCATCGCGACCGAGTTGATACAGTATCTCAACCCCGTGGGCGGGGGGCCATCGGGGAAGACATGGCCCAGATGACTATCGCACCGGGCACACCTGACCTCAGTTCTGATCATCCCGTGCGACCGGTCCTCGAACTCGGCCATCGCCTCCGATGATACCGGGCGGGTAAAGGAAGGCCACCCTGTTCCCGACTCGAACTTCTCCCTCGACTCGAAGAGAGGATTCCCACAAGCCGCACATACGTAGGTACCTGGGTCATCAGTCCCCACGAAACATCCCTCCCATGGTGCCTCTGTCCCACCACCGCGCAAGACTCGATACTCCTCGGGTGTCAGACGACGGCGCCACTCCTCCTCACTCAACCTCAACTTTTTCACCATACCACCCCCACTCTCTCAGCATTTATGACAGAGGTCTGCCCCTCCGCCAGACCGACCACCTCTAACCCATTTGTTTACAGCCACTTTGGCACATTCACATTGGTACGACGCTTGCCCCTGAACATGGCGGCAGGGCCGATCACTCACTCCGATCGGGCCGTTCTACAGAGAATGATACCACGATGATGGCCGAAGGAGGAATATGAGATGATGATAAGACCCTTTCAATCAGTACCAGGACTCCTCTCCCCACTCTTCGATGAGTTGGTCACGACGAGTCATCGCATGAGTGGGACCAGGACCGTACTCCCTCCAACCGATCTGATCGAGTCAGATGACGAGATTCGGATAGTCATCGACCTCCCTGGGTGGAGCACCGATGGGATCGAACTCTCGGTCGAGAGGAACCTACTCACTATCCGAGGCGAGAGAGAGGAGTCGGATACAAAAGAGGCCGAGGGCCGCTACCTCCTCTCCGAAAGGAGAATGAGTAGCTTCAGCCGCTCCTTCATCCTCCCCCGTGGGATCGACCAGGAGGGCATCGAAGCCAGACTCCTCGATGGGGTCCTCACGATCGAGATCCCGAAGACCGAGACCGCAAAGCGACGTGAGATCGCAATCCAGAATGGCGGACCGAGGGAGATAGGTCCAGGCGAGTAATAGAGAAGGGATAGGTATCTCAAGGCTGGCCGCTATATGGCGGCCAGCCCCCTCGATCCCTCTGCCAGCACCCTCAACAGCGCGAAGCGATAGCATTTTGCCTCACCCTCACTTGCCGATAGACCACTCTAGCCCATACCTTCCCTCGATCGATTCGATTTTAGGTAGAGCCTCACCACCCCCGAAGGGATCCTGGAGATGCAACTCGACAACCGACCCGGCTCACATAACCGCCCAGGGCTACTCCTCACCCTCTCAATCCTCTTCGTCCTCACCCTGAACACCTGCGCCATCGCCCCAAAGAGTGACCTCGCCAGGTGGGAGGCGCGCGCTGCTCGGGTAGAGATCATCCGAGATGATTGGGGCATTCCACATATCTACGCACCGACTGATGCCGATGCGATCTTCGGCCTCATCTATGCCCAGGCCGAGGACGACTTCCCTCGGATCGAGCGGAACTTCCTCTTCTCCCAGGGTCGACTAGCTGAGGCTGAGGGTGAGACCGCGCTCTGGCAGGATCTCCGGATGCGGCTCTTCATCGATCCCTCCGAGATGAAAGCCCTCTACGATGAAAGCCCCGCGTGGCTCCGCGAACTAATGGATGCCTGGGCTGATGGACTCAACTACTTCCTGCACACGCACCCTGAGGTAGAACCAAGGGCACTAGATCATTTCGAGCCCTGGATGGCACTCACTTTCAGTGAGGGGAGTATAGGCGGTGATATCGAGCGAGTGAATGTCCGACAACTCCAGAGGTTCTACGAGGAGATCATCCTGCCAGGTGAGTCGGCGCCGATCGTGCTCAAAGCAGACGACCCGATCTCCGCTGACTCGCGCCCGAACTATGCGAGCGCCCTCGTCGTCCCCGACCCGGATGATGAGCCGCGCGGCTCGAACGGGATCGCAATCGCACCTGAACTCACCAGGGATGGGAACGCCCTCCTCCTCATCAATCCACATACGACCTTTTACTTCCGCCACGAAGCACATGTAGTCAGTGAGGAGGGACTCAATGCATATGGTGCCCTGACCTGGGGCCAGTTCTTCATCTATCAGGGTTTCAACGAGACCGCCGGATGGATGCACACCACGAGTTCCGCCGACAATATCGACGAGTTCCTCGAAACGATCGTCGAACGTGAGGATGGTCTCTATTACCTCTATGGGGACGAGGAGCGCCCCGTCGAGACAAAGGAGGTCACGATCCGCTACCGCCTGCCAGACGATGGAGAGGGGGCGGAGCCAGGGTATGGCGATAAGACCTTCACTACCTTCCGCACACACCATGGTCCTATCGTCAGAGCCGCCGAGGATGGCAGGTGGGTCAGCGTTGCCCTGATGGAAGAACCGCTCCGCGCACTGATCCAGTCGTACTCGCGGACGAAGGCCCGAAACCTCGAGGAGTTCCTCGAGATCATGGAGGCGCACACCAACTCATCGAACAATACCCTCTTCGCCGATGCTGAGGGGAATATCGCCTACCTCCACTCGAACTTCGTGCCCCGGCGAGATGACCGGTTCGACTATACCCGGCCTGTCGATGGAAGTGATCCCGCAACTGACTGGCAGGGGATCCATACGATCGAGGAATCGCCGAATGCGATCAATCCTTCGACTGGATTCGCATTCTGTACCAATAATTGGGCCTACTCAGCAGCGGGTGAAGCGAGTCCGCGCCAGGTCGATTACCCCCGGTACATGGATAGCGGGACCGAGAACTATCGGGGTATCCACGCGCGCAGACTCCTCGAGGGCGGTGACGAGTTCACCCTCGAATCGCTGAGAGAACTCGCCTATAGCAACTACCTCCCAGCATTTGAGGACCTCGTGCCTGCACTAGTCAAGGCCTGGCGTTCGGTCTCCGTGGACCACCCACTCAGAGGTCAGACAGCGGAACAGGTCAGAATGCTCCAAGAGTGGGACCTCAGGTGGGATACCACCTCTATACCGACCACAGTAGCGATCTTCTGGGGCGAAGAGTTGAGACGTCAGGCACTACGAGAGGCGCGATCAGGTGGGCTCGATCCTCTCGAATACGCCGCCCGACATGCCGCACCAGAGCTTCACCTAGAATCACTGGTTGCCGCCACCGAACGGCTAGAAGAGGATTTCGGAAGCTGGCAGGTTCCATGGGGGGAGATCAACCGATTCCAGAGACTGAGTGGTGACCTAGATCTCGAGTACGACGATAGTGCACCATCGACACCTGTCGGCTTTACCTCGGGCCGCTGGGGCGCCCTCGCCGTCTTCGGCGCCGCGCCAAGAGAGGGACCGAATGGAACGACGAAGAGGTGGTACGGGAGGAGTGGGAATAGCTTCGTCGCCGCCGTAGAGTTCGGACCACAGATCCGCGCTCTAGCAATCACCGCAGGGGGGCTGAGCAATGATCCCGAGTCAGAACACTTCGATGACCAGATCGAGAGGTACGCGAGTGGTGACCTGAGGCCGGTATACTTCTACCGTGAAGATGTCGAGGCCGCGGCGAGAGAGAGATATCAGCCCGGGAAGAGATGACTGACACTAGACTCGAGACGACTACGATCGAGGGTGCCAGACCGGTCGAGTCTGGAGGATCGGTCGATGCAGATCTCCATGACGAGCTCACACTCCATAACCTGAGGAGAGTCTCGTTACTAGCCCTCATCATCCTACCGGTCCACGCACTCCATATCATCCTCTTCGCCCTCAAAGAGCCAGGATCTACCGCCCAAGCTGAGAGGTGGCGGATGAGTATCCTAACCGCCCACGCGATCATGATGCCCGTCGCGGCCCTACTCGCAGTGATCGCTGGGCGTAGGATGAGAACGAGGCTGAGCCGCCGAACCAGGTCCCTCGTCTCGAAGTTCGCGGCACTCTCCTACCTCCTCTTCGGCGGCTCCCTCGCCGTCATCGATCAACTCGTCACCACGAGTATCAACCCACTCCTACTCACGACCGTCGGGATCGCAAGCGTCAACCTGATACCGCCACGAACAGCGGCGGTCCTCTTCTGTGCACTCCTCGTCTCGGTCTGGATCCTCATGGGGTGGACACAGCCGGATCCAGAGGTCCTCCTCTCGATCAGGGTAAATACGATCTCACTCGCTGGATTGGGGTTCGGGATATCGTACCTCTTCTGGCAGAACCAGATGATGGTCCTCAAGCAGAGGAGGGAGATCGAGGATCAGAAGGCCGCCCTCGAAAGAAAGAACGAAGAACTCGCGCAGATCGCACGACGTGATCCACTGACCGGAGTATCGAATAGAGCACACCTCGATCAGGTCGCCGATATCGAGGTCAGTAGGATGAAGAGATCGAGAACCGAGACCGCGCTCGTGATCCTCGACCTCGACTTCTTCAAGATGGTCAATGATAGCTATGGCCACCCAACAGGTGACGATGTCCTGAGAGAGGTGGCCACGGTCCTATCAGCACAGATCCGTGGGGCAGACACTCTCGCGCGTCTGGGGGGGGAGGAGTTCGCGATCCTCTTACCCGACACCTCACTCGGCGCGGCGGCACAGATGGCAGAACGGCTGCGGGGTGCAATTGAGGCACATACCTTCACGATCGGTACGACCAAGATCAAGCTGACCGCTAGCCTCGGGGTCGCCCCACTCGATATCGAGCTCGATGATCCAGTAGATATCGCCTACCGGACCGCAGACAGGATGCTCTACCTGGCCAAAGAGAGTGGACGGAATCAGGTGAGGGTCGCCGATCAGGCTATCGCAACAGGTGAACAGGAGTGAGAGAGGGACAGGAGGACAGGATTGCAGGGTGGGGTTGAGACAGGGGGACAGGATGGCAGGAGGAAGAGAGGGACAGGGGGACAGGGTGGCAGGAGGCTGGGATGACTGGCTGGTTGGCACTTACGTATAACCCCCCAGTTCCTCTCAGTAGTTTCCGCGCGCAATCTCCACCGGAACAACAGCTCACTCGCCTACACTATCATATCAACCAGTTATCTCCATCTCACCCCTAGCAAGCAGATGTTATGACCACCGACTTCGCCAAAGCGGCGATGGGCATCTACACTTCAAATATCCCATTACCCTACAATCCTATCCCCCTGTCTCAACCCCACCCTGCAATCCTGTCCCCCTGTCTCACCACGACACCAGAAAAGAAAGCGGGAGAGCAGCACACCGCCACTCCCCCGCTCCCATTGCTCCCTGTTCTCCTGTCTTACCGCCGGACCGAAACCTCCACACCTGCACCCAGCTCCCTCAGGAGCTCCCGGACTGCCGCCTCGAGTTGGAGGTCGGTCCCCTTGCTGACCGCCTCATAGTCGTTCCAGACAGGGATATCTACCTCGGTCTGCCAGTTCTCCAGGTAACGATCAGAGTCGCTATCCTTCACCCCCATCCCCGGCACACCCCACCGGACTCCATTCTGTAGGAACTCCCAGCCCCCGAAGGTACAGGTCCCAGGGACCGGCTGGCCGACGAGCTTCCCGATCCCGAGGTGCTGGTACGCCCAGGAGAAGCAATGTCCATCACTGTAGGCCGCCTCATTCGTGATCGTGATACTCGGCTTCGTCCACCTGAAGTTCGGCTCGAAACCGGTGCTCCGGGTATCGGTCGTGTAGTTGAAGAATCTCCGACCGGTCAGGAACATCACGAGGTCAGCGACTAGATCACCACCCCCATTCCACCTGACATCGACCACCAAGCCCTCATGGTGCGGGTACTTGCCCATCACCTCCTCGAAGGCCGAACGGTAGGCCCCATCATTCATCCCTGGGACATGGATATAACCGAGTCGGCCTCCACTCAACCGAGCGACCTCCTCCTCATTCCTCTTGACCCACCGCTGATAGAGGAGTCGGTTCTTCTCACCAAGGGTGATCGGCTTGACCACTACCTCGCGTTCGTTCCGAGCGCCTGGATCGAGGACCGAGAGGAGCACACTCTTACCCGCCTTCCTATTCAGGAGGGCTGCAAAATCGAGGTCCGGCTCGATCGTGACCCCATCGATTGCAGTGATGATCGCACCGGGCTCGATATCGATACCCGGTCTGTCGAGTGGACCACCCTCCATCACCTCGACGACCTTCACACCGACATCCCTATAGTCGTAATCGTAGAAGATCCCGAGTGAGGCAGTCTGATCGGCATCCCTCGAGGAGCCAGAGTACCGAGCACCACTATGGCTCACATCGAGTTCTCCGAGCATCTCGCTCAGGAACTCGGCGAACTCGTGTTCATTGCTGATCCCTGGGAGGTACCTCTCGTACTCCGCGCGGAGCCCGATCCAGTCGGCGCCATGGTAACCCTCCGTATAGAAGGTATCCCGGGTCCGACGCCACATCCGATCGAACATCGCGACACGTTCGGCCTCCTTGTCGATCACCATCTCTCCCCGGATCGCGATTCGGTCACGCTTCCACCCCTTCGGATCGACTATCGAGAGGCCACCATCGGCGGAGAGGAGGATCTTCTCCTGCTTCGCGTCCCAACTCATCGAAGCGCTATTCGCACCGAGCGCGAGGACCTGCTTCGTCTCCCTCGTCCTCAGGTCGGTCGACCAGAGATTCATCCCCCTCTCGAAGCGAGCGAGGTAGTAGAGAGTCTCGCCATCCTTGCTCACGAGAGCGCCGCCCATATTCGACGAATGGATAGTGAGCCGTGCCCTCCGGTCGCGGACTCCATCGAGATCGAAGACGAGGGGCTCGTCCTTCGAGGACTTCTCGGCCGTCTCGTCCCCCTTCTCGATCTCCTCGAGTACGGCGAGCTCCTCCTTGCTCAGCTGGAACCGGTCCCACGCCTCGCGGGTGAAGAACATCGCGTAGGCATCCATCTGGCCGCCACCACCCATCGCCAGGGCGCGGAGTCCATCCCGGTTGCTGAGCCAGAGCATCCCCTCACCATCGAGGATCCAGCTCGGCATCATATCGTTGAAGCCATTCTGCGTGAGGTTGATCGCCGGCTCACCACCACTCGCCTTTACGAGCCCGATCTCCCGGGGCGCGATCCCCGGCACGCGGTACTCGAAGAGGATCCACTCCCCATCGGGGCTCCACTCGAAGCGGTGGCTGGGCCCTGTCCCGAAGATCTCCTCCTCGGTCAGGAGTGTCCACTTCCTACCACTCTCGAGATCGAGGACCCGGAGATGGTTGAAGTCCTCGATATAGGCCAACCACTTCCCATCAGGCGAGAACTTCGGCTGGAAGTTCTGATGCTCATTGACCACGAGAGGCGACTCCTCGATCAGGGTCGCGGCATAGAAGAAGGGCTCGCCATCCCTGACCCGTCGTGCCTGGTAGATCCCCCACTTCCCATCTCGCTCGGAGGCATAGACTATCCTCTCCCCATCGGTTGAGAAGACGACGCCAGTCTCGGCCTCTGCCGTCTGTGTGATCTGCTTAGTCGTCCCCCCCTCGACCGCGGTCACGAAGATATCACCACGGTAGACGTAGGCGACCTCCTTGCCATTCGGAGCGAGGACCGGCTCACGGACCCCACTGCTGAAGGTCACGATCTCCTCCCGGTTCGCCGAGACATCGCCAATGATCGTGACAGGCACCCTCTCTGGCTCGGCGCCTGGCCTCATCGTATAGATATGGCCCCCATGCGCGAAGGCGAGGGTCCCATCCTGGGCCCGGGTCAGAAACCTGACCGGACCATCCTCATCGAAGTGAGTGACCTGAGTCGAGCGCCCACCAGAGATAGGCATCTTGTGCACATTGAGGCTCCCACTCTCCTCGCTCAGGTAATAGATGACCGAGTCTCCTTCGGCGAAGACAGGCTCCCGGTTCTCCCCCTCGAAGCTCGTCAACTTCCGGTGCGTCTCCGACTCGACGTCGTATACCCAGAGATCGCGAGCTACCGCCGACCGGTGGTGTTTACGCCAGGCGTTCTCTTGGCCCTTCCGGTCCTCATAGGCGATGAGCTTCCCATCACTACTCACCGAAACCGCCTCAGCGGGTGTAGTCAGGATCTGGCGCGGCCGACCACCCTCGACCGAGACCTGGTATAGCTCAGGCTGAGCGGCCGAGGGGAAGACCCGGTTCTCCGCGGCATCTAGCCTCGCTGCCCCATAGATCACCGCGCTGCCATCGGCGGTGAAGGAATATGGGAACTCATCGGTACTGTGGAAGGTCAGACGACGGGGCTCACCACCCTCAGCGGGGATGACGAAGAGGTCGAAATCCCCATGCCGATCACTCGCGAAGGCGATCTGTCGACCATCGGGGCTCCAGACCGGCATGAAGTCGTGGGCGGGATGCGTCGTCAACTGACGAGCCACACCACCGGAGGTCGGGACACTATAGAGGTCGCCACGGTAGGTGAAGACCAGGGTCGTGCCATCGGGTGAGATAGCCGGATAACGAAGCCAGATTGCCTCTTCCTGCGCCATAGCAGGCGCCGCGCAGAAGAGTGCCACGACGAAGAGTAGGGAGATCCTGAGCATAGTCGGCTCCGAAGTGTTCGTTCCGTGTGTTATTTAGCGAAGCAATATACATTATCGGATGATCGGGGGCCAGACTAGATGATAGGGGATCAGAGGACATCCTTCCCGCTACACCCTCCCACTCCCTCGATCTGCACGATCTCATCTGTCCGCTAGTCAGCCGCCAGCGCTAGAACGATCTCCTCCCGCACCCCCCGATCGGGCTCCACGGCCGAGCGCTCCTCTAGGGCCCACCGAGCCTCAGTCGATCCAGCCTCCCCAGCGTGGGCGCTCATGGGCAAGCTCCCGAATGCGGGAGCGGAGCTCCTCCTGCGGCTCTCTCAGGCTCCGGTAGCGCATGCTCGAGCGCGGAAAACCAGTAAACCGGATCGCCCGACGCTCCGAAATGCCGTATGCGGCCTCGATCTCCTTGACGACGCGCCGCCGCTCGCGAGCCGTCACTACTTGTTTCCCAGCAGGTCCTTTAGCACTGCTATAGAGCATCCGATTTCCCTGGACACCTGACTGGGGTAAGTTGGTGGGGTCCAGAAGATCGGAGAAGTGGTGATGGAGAACTCAATGTCGTCGGGTGAGCGGGAGCTGCCCGAGCGCTGGAGTGCAAAGCGGAAAGCAGAGATCGTACTTCGCCTCCTTCGGGGTGAGGATCTCGGTGAGATAAGCCGCGAGATCCAGGTGGCGCCCCA